>Ga0105240_10002288_pt1 | contig 31023 bp, 25 predicted proteins | sample KBSC54metaG_FD_80426 | JGI IMG/M metagenome (GOLD analysis project Ga0105240, IMG submission 80426) | Corn rhizosphere microbial communities from Kellogg Biological Station, Michigan, USA - KBS C5-4 metaG | ecosystem: Host-associated > Plants > Roots > Rhizosphere > Soil | place: Michigan, USA... | reverse complement strand
TAGTCGTAACCCATTGATCTCAAAAGAACGCGTATTTGCGATCCGCCGCTGTGGCCCCCAAAGAGGCCCCTTCGCGCAACAGCCTCGCACCACAGGTCTACCCAAGGACGATGCTACCACGGTGTGCCGTACCGCCGTCCTCAGCGGCTCATAGGCAATCTCGGCAGGGGGATCGTCACTGCGAGCGGCCCCGCACCCACAAAGGCCCGCAAGATCAGAGTGACAGTTTCACTCCGAGATAGAACGCCCGCCCGATCGGATCGTAGAGCGCAGTATCGGTAGCGTTCTGCGAACTTGCCACGTACGGCAAAGCTCTGTTGAAGAGATTATTCACGCCCCCGCGCACTTCGATGTTCTTCGTCACCCTGACGGATCCAAACAAGTCCCAGAGCTGGTACGCCGGAACTCCCGGGGATACGGTTTTGGGGGTCAGAATTGCGCTGACGTCATCCATGGAGCTTTGATAACGCCAGCGAATGCCTGCATCAACGATGTTTGTCCTGTACCCGAACGTCGTGAGCGTCCTTATCCTGGGAGCTGCGCGGGGCGGCACCGAACCAGGGAGCGCGCCACCGACGCTGACGCCTGTGTAGTCGACGAACGGCGCGCCGGGCAACAGCTGAACCTTGTATGAGTCCAGTAGCTCGATGGCCGTATCGATGTAGAGCTTGGCGGACGCGCCCAGGAACGGCGTGTCCACGCCCCAGTGCACCTGCGTTTCGAGGCCATCGGTCTTGAGCCCACCGAGGTTCAAGTATGGGGTGGCGACAGTCAGGAGCTGACCGGTACCGGGGTCACGCTGCAACAGCTGGCAGTATGAATTCGTCTCGGAGTAGGACGGATTGGAGCCGTCGAGGTTGAAGCACTTCGACAGAACGGTGAGGCCCGGAACCGCCGAGATCACGTTGCTGATTGAAATGCTGTAGTAGTCCAACGACGCGTAAAAGTCGTCCAACAGGCCGCCATGCGTGTGGGAATTGAACACGATGCCGAAATTGAAGGTGTTCGCCTTCTCGGGTGTCAGTTTCGTGTTGCCAGAGATCGTTTGCCCTGTGGCTGTTGTGGGGAAAACGTACGTACCAAGCAGGCCCACCGGAAGTCCCTGTGCGGCGCAAAGCGAAGCGACTTGTGCTGCGTTGGCGCCAGTGCGTGCGACTGAGCGAACGTCACAGGGATCGCCCAGCGACCCTGGAGGCGTGCCGATGACCAGTTGCGTGCCCGAGGGGGGCGAGTACAGCTCGCCGATATTGGGCGCACGAACTGCCCGCTGGTATGACCCACGGAACAGTACCTCTTCGACCGGGCGCCAGCGCAGATCCGCCTCGTAGCTCTCCACCGAACCGGTTGAGGAATAATCGGACACGCGGCCCGCCGCTCCGACCCCGAACTCGCGCACGAACGGCTTGTCGGCAATCAGCGGTACGTCGATCTGCGTTGCGAATTCCTTGACGTCGATCGCCTGTCGAGGCACGGGGGTCGTCGCAACGAACGCTTCGACGTTGGCACCTGGTGCCCACCCACTGAGAGCCGTTATATCCACGTCCGGTGAGAACGAGTAGGTGTTCTTGCGCCAGTCCGCAACAAATGCGATCTGCGCAGGACCTGCTCCGAGATCGAACAGCTTGCCGTTGATCTGCCCCTGGAACTGACTCTGTGACAGGTCCTCCTGGCTGAGGGTGTCCTTGGTCATGTAGTTGACACACGCCGGAGAGAGCGAGCGCGCGTTCGTATCACCAAAGGGGTCGAATCCACCGGTGCAGATGGAGGCTCCTCCATCCGGGGCATTGAGCAGCGTCTGCACTCTGCTCTTGAGCACCGCGTCGTGCATGATCTGACTGTGCAGCGAGTCATCGTAGGCGGCGAACACATCGAATTGCCAAGCATCGACGATGTCACCCTTGACCCCGAGCATGTATTGCTGAACCTTGTAGTCCTCATCCCAGTTCTTCCAAGGAATGCCGACATAACGCGAGGTCCAGGAGAACGGCGCCGTCGGATTGGGCCGCGAGGCCAGCACCGTCGCCAGGTCTTTGGGGATGAACGGGTTGGTCGCCGGAACGGTCGTCAAGGCAGGGAATTGCGTGAGGCTGCCGCCGCTGTTGGTGTTCACCCCGAGATCGACGTACATGAACTGTGAATAAAGAGTCAGCTTCTCGGCGAGGTTATAGTCCGTCTTGACGAAAGCGGAGCGGCGGTCAATGGCATTGAGAACGTTCCCCTGCAGACCGACCGGCATACGCACATTGTTACCGACGACGAGATAATCGTTCGTTCCGTTCGGCCCTTTGTAGTTCAGCGCGCCCGTCTGCGTGAACAAGGTGCCATCGTTGTTGAATCCAAGGTTGGAAGCGAGTGGATTACGTGCGCCCGCGACTCCATAGGAGTTGAACAGTCCCGTGAGGACGGCTGCATTCGGGGCATTGGTGGCGCTCGGAACGAAGGTGCCGTTACCGATGTACGATGACGGCACTTTGTCCGCGAAGAAGGAGCTCCGCTGGTCGCCGAGCAAGGGGTTCTGCCTCGAGTAAGTGAGCGCGACGAGCGCGTGACCGCGCTCTTCAGCGAATGGGCTGCCCATGGCCAGCGACGCGTTGAGCGTACCCGCACCGCCTTGCTGACTGAATGAGTCCATCACGTCTGCCTTGACACCATCGAAATCCTTGATGGTCTTGAAATTGACCACGCCCGACATGGCATCGGAACCATAGACGGCCGAAGCGCCACCGGTGATCACGTCGATCCCTGAGATGATCGCCGCCGGCAAAATGTTGATGTCGACCTCGCCGTTGATGTCCGAGATCGGCAGTCGCTTGCCATCCAGAAGCACCAGGTTGCGATTGGTGCCGAGACCATGCAGGTTGATCGTCGCTCGACCGCCGCCGCCCTGGCCTCCAGTGGCCGCATTGCCACCCACGGTAAAGCTCGGGAGCTCGTTCAGAGCGTCCTGGATATTCGAAGCCCCAGTCTGCTCGATGACCGCTTGGCTGACGGTACTGATCGGGCTGACGGAAGTATTGTTCGGGCGCTGGATCAGTGAGCCGGTGACGATGACCTCTTGCAGAGGTTCCTGCCCACTCGAGGCAGCAGGTGCTTCGTCAGCAGCTCCTGCCGCTCTTGCCAAAAGAGTCGCGAACGAAATCAACGACACCCATGCCGCGATACGCGAAGCCGCCATATGTGGCCCCCTGTTTTTATCAGCACACACACCGAAGCGGGAAAGACCCCGCTTAGGCGAGCGGCCTCTCCCGTGTCCTGACGTTAGACGGACTAGATAGTCCATGTCAAGGATCAAACACAATCCGCTCGCAGGGCGCCATCGTGGGACGGTTGAGACGAGGCAGCGGCCTTGTCAATACGGGTATCTGTCAGCAGTCACCGGCCTCACTCCGATCCGGCGCGCGTCCTTACCAGCACGAGGCGGACTACTGACCCAGGTACCGGTCGAAGAACCTGGCGGCGATCTGATACCCGGCCTTCGCCTCTGGGAAATCCGGGTTGGTCATGAAGCCGTGGTAGAGCCCCTCGAATACGAGCAGCTGAGAAGGCACGCCCGTTTCGAGCAACTTCCAGTTGCTGTAGGCCGAGGCGCTCATCGCGAAATCCCGTGTAGCCGTGAAAAAAAGCGTCGGCGGGAATTCAGCGAGTCGCTTCTCGTCCAGGGTGGGATTGACGATGAACTGGTGCATGTCGACGCCGGTGTAGTAGTTCTGGGCATTGGCACCGGAGACGGGAGCGCTACCAACGGGCGTCGCAGTTACAACGGGGCGAGCGGCGGCCATGGAGATGTTGCTGACTGAGAGCGTCGCGTAGAACGCTGAATCGCCTGACCCGACTGCGCCAAGTCCCGAGCAGTAGACCCCCAGTGCACCCGGTGTCGGCCTGCCCTCCTGAATGAGGATGGCCGTCGTCTGGGAGACCAGCGAGCCGCCGGCCGAACAGCCGACCATGCCGATGTTCTTGGCGGGATATTCCTTGAGATAGTGGTTCCAGACTTTGAGCAGATCCTCGCTGGCCGCCGGAAACTGATATTCGGGGCCTTGGCGATACAGAATCGAGACCACTCTGATCCCCATCGTGGCCGCGACCGGGATGCTGATGAGCAAGCCATTGCCACGCACGCCTGTGCGGAACCCCCCACCTGGTCCGTTGAGGATCAACCGATGCGCATTTCGCGGCAGTATGCCGCTCTTGGGCGTGATGATTGCGGCGTCAATTCCGTCGATCGTGGTCTCCTGGATATCGACTGGAAACACCTTGCGCATGTAGTCCACGCGCGGTCGCAGATTCTCGTTGTAGACCTGGCGCAGTTTGCGAATGTCCGGGATATCCTGCGGCGTGGGCACCGGCGCCCCGGGCCCCTCGGTCGGTTGCGTACGGCGCAGGACTTCCCGCGCACCCTCGCTCATCAGCGGCGACAACGGCACCGTCGCCTCATGTACTTGCACCGAGCCATCGGGTCGCACTTGAATGCTGGAGCGGGTCGGCGCCGATTGCGCAATCGCCAGGCATGGCGCGAGGGCACACGCAACGATCAGAGTGTGTAGCTTCAGCCTTTTCATGGTGTACCTTTGAGGCTTCTGAACCGGAACCCGGCTGACATCACGGTGTGCCCGACCGCGCGTCGCCCTACACGCCGACACGATGCTTTTGGAGCTGGCCCTCCAGGCACTGTCGGGCGGTCACCAGACAACGCCGTGCGAATAGCTCGTCACCCAGCAGTACCGTACGTCGTGCGTTCGGCAGTTCAACGGAATACGGGACATCCGGCAGACGGCTCAGGATCTGAGGGACACCCACACCGCCCTCCCCCACATACCAGCGCCCCTCCCGGGCGACGCTCTTGAGCTCAGTCTCCTCCATGGAGTACTCGAACGGCCCATCGCAAATCTGAGCGTAGTGGAACCAGTCGCGGGGTAACCCGTCGAGCTGCTCCGGCCTATGCCCCGATCGAGCGAAGTGCAGCGTGTCGATGGCAAGGCCCGCATTCGGGCACGGCGTGCTGCGTAGAAGCTCGACGGCATCGTTCAGCGTGGCGTAAGCAGCAAAGGTCACGAACTCGAAATCCACCGTGAGACCCAGCGGGCGCGTCAGCTCGCACAAAGCGCTGAACTGATCCTGGACGAAGTGACGATCCCCGCACCAGGCGCTGCTCAGCACGTGTCGGGCACCCAGCTCTGCTGCACACTCCAGAGCGGGCCGGTAGCGACTGACGTCGTTGTTCGGCAGGATGCGAGCGAGCTCCACATCCAATATCTCCAGACCCGTGTTCCTCAGTGCCAATCGTGTCTGGCGACGCAGCACAGCGTCTGTCACGAGCGGATGGATCGGTTCACCCGGCAGATTCAGGGGGATGATCCGCAGACCCACAAAGTCGTACCCGGCTTCCGCGGCCAACTCGATGAGCACAGGCGGCGAATAGCGCAGCAGCGTGAGATGCGATAGTGAGAACTGAAGCCGTGGCCTCGAGTACGACGCACGGGCGTGAGCAAGGGAACCGCCCTGCTTCAGCCCATGGGAGAGAGCGTCCGGGGTTAACACGTAGTGAGTCGCTGCCGCCACATCCGGTACTAATGTACCAATCGGTTAATTGGGCGGGATTGCGGATTTGTACGTCGGCCATGCGCACAGGGTATACCGACGGAAGCAGCGAACGATCAGACCGCGATTAGGGTGAACCGGGCCAAGCGGACAGCAGCTTGCGGAACCGCTCACCGGCGATTGAGAGGGGATGCTGCGCGGAAGAGTGGAAGAAAATGCGAAACGGCTTGGGACCGGCGACGGGAATGGACACGAGATTCGGAAACGCGCCTCCCGAGATCGTGAACTCGTCCACGAGCGCAACGCCGTTGTGTTCCTCGACCAGCGCGCACGCTGACTCGGCGAACCGCACCAGGGTTGCGAATTGCGGAGCAATCGGCGGGAAGCGGAGCGTCGCCAATTCCGGAGCCTCGCCAACGCAGTGGAAGAAATCCTCCACGACCTGCCCATGCGGTGTGTTGGGCTCAAACCCGATCAAGCGCTCGCCCTGCAGTGCTTCCGCTGTCAGCGAGCGTTTCCCTGCGAGCCTGTGGTCTCGAGGAACCACGCATACGAGAGATCCCGCGACCCCTGCCTCGGTGGTGATCTGCGGATGAGCGATGGGGAAAATCGTGCAGGCGCACTCGCCTTGACCAAAAACCAGATAATCGATGATCTGTGAGACCGACAGAATGTCGAATTTCACCGGCAGATCCCCGAGATCCCGCCGCAGTCGGGACAAGATCGATGGGACGACATGCCGCCCCAGACTTGGGGAGGCTCCCACGTGGAAACGACGATACGCCCCGCTGGTAATGCGCCGCACGGAGTCCTGGAGGGATTCGAGATGGAGATGGAGCGACTGCACCTCGGCGAATAACGCCAGGGCTTCTGGAGTGGGTTGAAGACGCCCTTTGCTGCGCTCGAAGAGCGTCAGTCCCAGCCGCGTCTCCGTGTATTTGATCATACGGCTGACGTTGGGTTGAGAAACACTGAGGAGGGCAGCGGCTCCGCTGACGGAGCCAGACTCCATCACCGCCCGGAAATATTCGATTTGGCGCAACCCAAAACGGATCATGAATGTGGGTGAAACCCGAGCGGAACTCCAGCGGCCGGCAGATATCCATGAAGCTCCTCCCCTGGCAGCGCTCGAGCAAGCAACTCGCGCACCTCGAGGAGTCTCTGCAGATCGATTCCGGTGCTGCATCCCATGGCCTCCAGCATGAACACCAGATCCTCCGTTACGATATTGCCAGTGGCGCCCGGTGCGAACGGGCAGCCGCCCAGCCCCGCGAGCGAGCTGTCGAAGCTGTCGACGCCCAGCTCCAGCCCAGCCACCACATTGGCGAGCCCCAGGCCTCGCGTGTTGTGCAGGTGAAGTCCGGCAAAGCGCTCACGACCGATCGCCGCCGTCACACTCCGGACGAGCGATTTGATCTGCTGCGGGTTGGCATAGCCGACCGAGTCGGCTAGACCGACTGTGTCGCACCCGATCTCGATCAGTTGAGTGGACAGCCGGACCACCTGGTCCGCAGCCACGGCTCCTTCGTAGGTGCAGCCGAAAGCCGTCGAGATTCCCGCTTCGAAGCGCGGCCGTCGTTCAGGCGCCAGCTCGCGTACCAACGCTATGATCTGCCTCGTTTCCTCGAACATCTGCGCATGCGTGCGGCGGACATTCTTGAGACTGTGCGTCTCCGATGCTGAGAACGGTATCGTGATTTTGTGAGCGCCGCTTCGCACCGCGGCCTGCGCACCCCGCAGGTTCGGCACGAGCACGGCCACCGTGAGTCCAGATAGCGTCAGAGCGTGCTCGACCACGGCTGCGGTATCGGCCATCTGTGGCAGCAGCTGCGGAGAAACGAAGCTGCCAACCTCGATCTCACGCACCCCCGCTGCGTGCTCGGCATCAATCCAGGCACACTTCGCCGCGAGCGGCATGACCCGGGAGATGCTTTGCAGCCCGTCCCGCGGCCCTACTTCGCTGATGAGAATTTCCGTTGCCACGGAATGTCTCAGTCGGTCGCCTGGTGTCCGACCGTGGCGCCCGCCTTGTAGATATCGAGGATGTTCCAGTGCCCGGTCGTCGGCGTTGGATTGTTCTTCATCGGTACGTCGATCACATAAGGCCCGCGCGCGGCCAGTGCTCGGGCGAGCGCCGGCCTCAAGTCCGCTGCCGACCGAATGCGCTCGCCAGCGCAGCCATACGCGCGAGCGATTTCCGCGTAGTCAGGTCGCTGCGCTTCCCACCCGAGGCGATCGGCAGGGAATGTCGTGCCGTAGTTCGATCCGAACGCGGACTTCTGCAGTCCGGCGATCGTACCGTAGGCGTTGTTGTTCATGACCAGCCAGGTGATCGAGAGATCCAGCTCACGAGCGGTCGCCAGCACCGCCGGGTTCTGCCCGAATCCGCCATCACCGACCAGCGAGATCACGGTGCGATCGGGCGCGGCAAGCTTGGCACCGACGGCGGCGGAGGGCCCAAAACCCATTGTCGCATAGCCTCCGGGGGTGAGCACACTGCCGGGCGTATACACATCGAACTGCTGCCCGACCCCATTCTTGTTCCAGCCCACGTCCGTCGTGATGATCGCATCTCGCGGCAACTGCTCGCGCACCTCTGCCAGGATCCGTTCCGGCATCATCGGAAAGGCACCCGACTGTTGCATCGCGAGATTGCTGGCAGCGAACTCCTTCCTCGACCGGGCGATCGACTCGATGAGGCCGGCGTTGCGCCTGCTCTGCGGATACTCTTTCCGGGCCACCTCACAGAGCAGCGTCAATGCCTCGCGCAAATCGGCTACTGCCCCGATCTCCGTGGGAAAGTTCCGACCGATTTCGCTCGGCTCGATGTCTATGTGGATGAGCCGCGTACCGGGAACGTTGAACGTGTAGTCGCGATACCACGAGCTGCAGTCCGCTTCCTTGAACCGGGTTCCCAACCCCATGACCCAATCAGCCCTGAGGCAGGCCTGGTTGACGAGGGTCGTGCCCCAGAACCCACTCATCCCGAGTAACAGCGGGTGATCGTCCGGCAGCGCTCCTTTTCCCATCAGGCTGTGCGCGACCGGAATTCCCGTGTGGTCCACAAACTGGCGCAGCAAGTCCGCCGCTTTGGCCAGCACGACGCCACCGCCCACGTAGAGTACGGGCTCTTTGGCCTCCATCAGCGTTCGCACGATTCGGCGCGCAGTGTCGGCGTTGAGTGCGGGACGCTCCAGCGGATGCGCCCCAGCATCGAGACGGTCGAACCGCGTGGAGTCCACGGCCGCGGAGAACACGTCCATGGGCACGTCAACCAATACGGGCCCCGGTTGGCCGCTCTCGGCAAGCTGGAAGGCCTTCTCGATGATCTCGGGAAACAGGCCCGCCCGCTCGACGCGCCAGGCCCGTTTCACGAACGGACGGTAGATCTCGTACTGCGACCCATCGGCGTGAAGGTTGACCTCCTGATGCGGATGTTTGCCGTAGTAATGACTCGGAATGTCCCCCGCGATCACGACCAGAGGGATGCAATCGAGAGCCGCATTGGCCACGCCAGTGGCGGCATTGGTCAGCCCCGGGCCCAGGTGCGTGAGAACCACGGCGGTCTTGCCGGTCACGCGCGCATAGCCGTCGGCCGCGTGCGCCGCGATCTGCTCGTGACGCACGTTCACAAAATTCACGCGGCTCTCCGCCATAGCTGACAGCACTGCAATGTTCGTGTGCCCGCACAACCCAAAAACGTGCCGCACACCGCGACGCTCGAGATAGCGGACGAGTTCCTCGGCGACAGTCTTGAGTTTCACCCTCAGAAGGTCTCCGTGTTATGGAACTCGCCGAAAAGCTCCGAGTCCGGCGGGCGATCCTCCGCAATGGGCCTGCTGACCCACGTGGTCTGCAGGAAGTGCTTCAGGTGAATGTTCTCGTTGGTGATATTGCCGCCCCAGATACCGCAGCCCAGACTGGAGGTCATCGGCATCCCGTTGGTAAAGGAGCCGGCATTGGCTTTCGATTGCGCCTGGCGCACCATGATCCGGCTGACCGGTGCCACGCGCGCCAGGCGATCGATGTGGTCATCATTGTGGGAGTAGATTCCGCACGAGTGACCCTTGCCACCGACCTCGTAGATTTTTCGCACCATCTCGAGCGCGTGGTCAAAGTCGCGGAAACGGTAGACAGCCAGCAGCGTTGTGAGCTTCTCCCGCGAGTAGTTGAACTGCTTGCCGATATTCTCGTTCTCGACGATCAGAAACTTCCGATCAGCGGGGATGGCGAACCCCGCCTTGTGCGCGATGACCTGCGGTGGGCAGGCCACCGTGTCGGTGCGACGGTGGCCTTCCTCATCCCACATCACTGCCTCGATCGCGACCGCTTGCTGCGCGTTGGCGAGGAAGCCTCCCTCGTTGATCAGCGCTGCCACCATTGCGTTGTAGAGCTTGGCGTCGATCAGAATGTTTCCGTCGGCCGAGCATCCCGAGCCGAAATCCGAGGTCTTGGACGTTCGGGTGTTGCGCGCGGCGATGTCCACATCCGCAGTGTCATCGATCACCATCGTGGCATTGCCTGCACCGACCCCGTAGGCGGGCTTGCCCGAGCTATAGGCGGCTTGCACCATGGGTTGCCCGCCCGTAGCCAGGGTGAGATCGCAGTTCGCCATCAGGTAGTGGGTGAGCGGAATGCTCGGGTTCTCGATGCACTGAAAGAGATCCGGCGGCGCAGCCTGACGCCGCAGGGCCTCCCGCATCACGCGAACCATTTCGTTGGTCGTTCCCTTCGAGCGAGGATGAGGCGAGAAGATCACCGCATCCAGGGCCTTCAGGGCATAAATGCCTGTATAGGGGGGCGTCAGCTCGGGGTTGGTCGTCGGGACCAGGGAAGCGATCACGCCTGCAGGCTTCGCATACTTCACGATGCCCTTCTCGGGAATCGCCTCAACGACCCCGGTGCTCTTCTGTCGCAAGGCATCTCTGAGCACGCCGAGTATCTTGATGCGTTTGCTGTGGCGCCCTTCCGGGTCACCGAGGCGGCTCTCGCGAATACTCATCTCTACGATGCGCCCGAAGGTCTTCTCGTTGGCCGTCGCCCAACCCAATGCCTGACAGAGCCGATCGACTCGCGCCTGAGGGTAGTCCGCCACCTGCCGCATCGCCTCCCTGGCACGGGCGATCATGCCGTCCACCAGGTCCCGGTCCGCATCGCTCAACTCTCTCGCCATGGCCTGCCTCGCACCGCTGGGGACTTGCGCGCGACGGCACCCGGGACGAGCTGATCCCGCGGCGCCGGCGGATGTATATTAACTCACTAGTCCGTCCATGCAAATGACCCGGGCCGAGGTGCTTCACACTGCCTCACACCGCCGGGCTCAAGGCTGGCGGTGCTGCTCGCGTATGCCCCCGATCCCGGGTCTAGTCGCGCGGGCTCGTTGCGGGGCCACCCTCGGGCGAGCTCTCGGGCGCATGCGAGGCAAGCCAATCCATTCGCACGACATTCAGCTTTTCGATTTTCGGCGTGTCGCCGAACACAACGTACTTCTCGTCACGCCGGCTCCACGCCGGCCATTTGACCGCATCGAGTTGCGGCGCGCCGGTGTCAGCGAATGCAATCAGCGAGTGAAGCATCGTATCGGACAGCTTGCGATCCTCGCTCGTCCAGGCGCGCGTAGGGCGAAACATGTTGAATGCATCGAGGGTACCGAACCAGAACGGCACATCCGCAGTGTGGTAGGCCCCGATGGTGAGCGGATTCTGGTCGGCGATCTTGACTCCCGGAACATAGGAGTGTTTGTGAGCAAACAATCCGACAAAGGCAGGCGAGCGGTTATCCTGAGACTGCAGCTGCGCACAAGTGCGGGACGCTTTGAGCATGCCATTCTCGCGGGCTGCCGCGTGAGCCGCGGCGTAGACATCGGCGTCGCTCTTCACGGGAAAGAGCCGCAGAAATGCGTCCGCGTTCGCTGCGTACATCCTGCGGGCAATGCTCTGGAATTCCGCAACCGTCCTGGCACGCGTCAACGGACTCTGGTTCGCATCGAGATCGTCCGCATTGGAGCTCGCGATGATCGGAACGTCATTCACTTCCTTGCGTGCCAGCAAGGTTGCCTTATCCGCCACCGTGAAGTATCCGTCAATCAGCGGAGGTGTGCGGATGCCACGCACGCTCATCCCTACCTGGTTTTCGGACTGCGCCGCGAGAATTCTGTCAGCCGGTACATTGCGCATCTCCTCGAGACTCGCCGCTCCGAGGCGCTTCTGCAGCTCGAGGCCCGCTTGCTCCGCAGTCGCGAGGTCCGGTCCGGCAGTGGTGAAGTTGCAGGCGCTCCACATTGCCGCACCCCTGAACAACCCCTTCGACAGAGGGCTGAAGATCTGCGCCGCGACGGAGCCCGCGCCAAAAGACTGGCCGGTAATGACGACCTTGCCAGGATCGCCCCCGAAAGCGGCGATGTTGTCGTGAATCCACCGCAAAGCGCCATTCTGATCCAGATAACCGTAATTGCCCGAATGCCCTCCCTGCTCGCGGGTGAGCTCCGGATGTGCCATGAAGCCGAGCGCACCCACGCGATAGTTGAAGTTCACGAACACGGCACCCTGCTGCGCCACTTCCTCACCCCCATAGATGGCGATGCCGGAAGAGCCGATCGTCCCGCCTCCGCCATAAATGAATACGATCACGGGCAGATGCGAATTCGCCGTGGCGCTCGCCGGCGCCCAGATATTCAGATACAGACAGTCCTCGCCGGTCGGTTCCTCTCCAAAATAGTGATTGATGTTGTGAGGGCGGAGCACCTGAATGCACTCCGGCCCCTTCCGATCCGCCACCCACACGCCATCCCACTTGATGGGCTGTGGTGGCTTCCACCGCAATTGTTGAACGGGCGGCGCAGCGAATCGCACCCCGAGGTACGCCTTGACGCCCGAGGCAAGCAGCGTGCCGGCGACTTTCCCCCCGGTCGTGGTGACCGGGTCTCCCGCTATAGGGACCATGGAACGCGCTTCAGGTCCGAATGCGAGCATCGCGCCGGCAATCATCGTACACAGCGTGAGACGTCTCCCGAACATATTCGCGCCCTCTTCAGTTTCGTGACGGGTCCGGTCTGAATGCGACTCGATCCGCCTGGTACGAGCCCAGCCATAGCGTCCCATCCATGACAAACGCAGCCGAAACGCCGTTGAAGTCGGAATTCGGCTCCGCGTACGCCAGGGTATGAAATTCCAGAGTGATCGGATCGACGGTGGCGATGACATAGCCGCGGTGACAGCGCATGTCGTCCGCCTTGCCCGCGATCGCCTTGCGCTCACCTCCGCAGGCTGGCTCGTCATAGCGCATGCCGGCCGCGATCAATCGGTGCCCATCCCAGTGGATGTTATCCGGCATGAAATCGGGAGCGACACCTTTGCGGATCTGATGTGCGGGATTCCCTCTCGAGAACTTCACGACCGCATGCCAGCCAAACGCCACGACCCAGAAGCTCTTCTGGTCCGGCGAGACCTCCAGGCCATTGTTGCCGGGCAGCTCGGTTCCGCGTACCAACCGGAAGGCCGGCGCACCGGGTATCCATTCGTACACCGCCCCCGTCTTTCTTCCTTAGACGAAGTCGGCAATGCTCGTTCCCGGCCGAGTCAATACGGTGACCAGCACGGTGCCGTCTTCAAAGCTGGCAACGCTGTTCGCGGCCATGCCGGCAGGCATGAGAAGACATCCCTGCCATTGAAGTCGTGGCTCGTCTGCGGTGATCGAGACCTGAAACACCTCGATGCTCTCCCGACCGCCGTGATTAGCCGCATACAGCATGTAGGTACCCTGGCCGGTCCTGCGCAGACTCAAGCCCTGAGTGTTGAACGTGGCCACATCAGGCGGCGTGGGACAATGCGGATAGCGCGTCCGGTCCGCGTTCGCCTGGCCGGGCTCGCCGCGATACCACCTTCTCCCGCTCTTGGACCGGGTGTCGATCAGCTTCAGGCCAGCGCCATCGGCGAACCCGCTGACGATCAGCCACGGGGTACCGGGAATGGGCGCGAGGTCCTCCGGGTGCTCATTCCCACAAACGAAGCTCAGCTCCTGTCGTGACAGGCATCCCGTGCCGGGACTTTCCTGCGCGTCCCCCGTTGCAACGCGGAGCGCGCACAGAACTCCGGCGATCAGAACTGCCCTCGCGATCACAGCGCGCCCCGGCCGATCGGCTGTCCCGCCTCACCTTCACACCACGGCGCTTGATCGTCCGGGCTGAAAGATAACTCGACCTTCATACCGGAGGGGTCGCGAAGATTGACTTGCACTTCCCCTGTCATCGGGACGTGGCTGATGCTGTAAGTGACACCCTGCGCCTCGAGACGGAGACGCAGCTCATCCAGGCCCTGGCAAACAAAGGCGATGTGATCAACGCCGAGGGTTGTGCCGATTCCCTGAGGCGCGCTCGCATCCTCCACCAGATGCACCAGAGGAGACGCACCGGCATAGAGCCACGCTCCAGTCGACAAGAACGGCGGCCTCGGCCCCTCTCTGAGCCCGAGCACGTTGCAATAGAAATCTCTCGTTTTGGCAATCTGCGCGGGGGACCCGCGCAGATTGATATGATGAAGTCCCCGGATCGGCATGGCCCCCGCTCACTGCTGAGAAGGGGGCCGTGCGTCGCCGATGGTCTTGTCAATGAATTCGAACGAGCGCTGCAGCGCCTCGAGACTCGCCGCTCGGGTGGCCTGAGGCGTTTTCCCAATGAAGCTGTGGTCCACGCCCGGGATCACCACGAGCTCCGCAGGAACTCCCTTGGAGCGCAGCAACGCCAGAAAATCCCGCGACTGTTGAGTCGGGACCGTGTGGTCGTCACTGCCGTGGATCAGGAGCGTCGGTGGGTCCTTCGAGTCCACGTAGGAGGCTGCGCTCGCGGCCTTCTCAACTGTTTCGCAATCGGACGACGTGCACCCGAGATAGCGATTCGGCGGCGAGTTGGCGCCACCGCCTTCGCGGCCACCCACTGCGGCTGACTGGCGTGCCAGGGTGGTGAAGTCGAAGACTCCGTACCAAGCGATCAGCCCCTGCACGCAGTCCGAAGCAGACGGCTGTGCCGTCGGTATGCGTGCGCCCGGAGGCGGTGCTGTCTGGGCCGGCTCCAGATCGACGACACCGCAGCTGGTGGCCGCCAGTGCCGCCAGCTGCCCGCCCGCCGAACCGCCCCAAATCACCGCTCGCGCCGGATCGATCCGATACTCTGACGAGTGCGCCCGCAAATACCGAATGGCCGACTTCACGTCCTGGATCGCCGCTGGAAAGTGAGCCTCGCCGCTGAGTCGGTATTCCACCGAAGCCACGACGTACCCTCTTGCAGCCAGGGAGGCGAGCACACCCGGCCAGTCCGCGAAGGCCCCCGAGTGGCGAGTATGGCCAGACTGCCAACCTCCGCCGTGCACAAAGATCACCAGCGGATGCGGCTTGTTGGTGGCCCCGGGGGCGAGGTAGAGATCCAGTCTCAGCGGCCGAAATCCGGGAATGACGGCATACGTAACATCCGCCAGGCCCACGACACCCGCGGGGAAGTGAGTGCGCCTGGCCGGATAACGATCCTCGAGAACCGGGTGGGCCTGCGTCGCTGGGGACAGTCTCTCGTCCGCCTGAACGCTCAGGGGCGCATGGAGGCCGAACCCCACCAGCAGCACCGCATAATAGAAGAGGGGTCGTGTGCGCACCGTAGCTCCGGTCGATTGAGTTAACGGACTAGACGGTTAATACACAAGTAAGCATATACTCAGCGCGATGAATCGGGCAAACCCTGCCGCCGACCTCCCTCCCCTGCAGGCGGTCACCCAGGCCATGCGGAGCACACGTGTCCGCCTGTTCGCACTGTCGCTGATCACGATCGCGACCGCGATCAATTACCTGGATCGAACGATCATCAGTGTCGCAGCGCCGCTGCTGTCGAAGGATCTCGGCCTCAGCCCGGCGCTGATGGGCCTGGCTTTCGCCGCCTTCTCCTGGAGCTATGCCGCATCGCAAATTCCCGGCGGCATCGTGCTGGACCGGATCGGCGTCCGTTACACGTACTTTCTGTCGATCGCTCTGTGGTCGATCATTACCGCCACGCAGGGATTTGCTGTGGGAATCGCCTCCCTGGTGGCCTCGCGATTGGTACTGGGGGTGGCTGAGGCCCCCGCGTTCCCCTGCAACAGTCGGGTCATGAGCATCTGGTTCCCGCAGCAGGAGCGCGCCAAGGCGACGGGCATCTACTCGGTCGGCCAGTATTTCGGCCTCGCCTTCTTGAGCCCGGTTCTCTTCTGGATCAGCGAACGGTTCGGCTGGCGGTCCTTGTTCTTTCTCGTTGGGGCAACAGGCCTCAGCTTCTCCTTCATCTGGCTGGCCTTTTACCACGACCCGCGATCGAGCCGCGCTGTCAATGAGGCGGAGCTCGATCACATCCGCGCCGGCGGTGGGCTGGGTGATTCAGTCGTATCACCCGCATTCCAGTGGAACCGAGTGGGTTTCCTGCTGCGTCAGCGCCAGATCCTGGGCGCTGGGCTGGGACAGTTTGCGAGCAATTCGACTCTGGTGTTTTTTCTCACCTGGTTCCCTACCTATCTGGCCACCGAGCGCCACATGGCGTGGTTGCAGATCGGCTTCTACGCGGTCTTGCCGTTCATTGCGGCGACGTGCGGTGTCGTCAGCGGCGGCATCTTCTCCGACTGGCTGCTGCGAAAGAGCGGTTCGGCCAACCTGGCCCGCAAGCTCCCGATCGTGGCCGGCCTCGGGTTGGCTTCCGTGATCGTCACGGCCAACTTCCTCAAAAGCGACGCACTGGTGATTGCCGTCCTGTCGGTGGCTTTCTTTGGCCAAGGCCTGTGCAACCTTGGCTGGACGTTGATCACCGATGTGGCGCCGAAGTCCTTGCTCGGACTCACCGGTGGGCTCTTCAATCTGTGCGCGAACCTCGCCGGAATCGTCACTCCTCTCGTCGTGGGGTTCATCGTTGCGGCCACAGGGTCCTTCGCGTGGGCCCTGAGTTACATTGCGGTCGTCGCCGTCGCCGGGGCCTTCTCCTACATCTTCCTGCTCGGGGACGTTCGACGAGTGGAGCTCCCGGGTGAGTAGGTCGCCGCGGCGCACGGGCCTCCAGACCGTGCTGGGAATCACCGCGCTGCTCGGTGCCTCCTCGAGCAGCGGTGCCCAACCTGCCGCTTCGAATGCTCGCCAGCAGCTGAGCCCCTTCTCACAGGGCCCTGATCGAGAGTTGGTGGTGCGCGTGTGCACCCCGTGTCATGCGCCCGAACAGGTGACCGCCAAGCACCATACCGCGGACGAGTGGGACGTGATCATCGGGAGGATGATCGATCGCGGCGCTCAGGCAAATGACGCCGAGCAAGATCGGATCCTCGCTCACCTCGTGCGGTTCTATGGACCCTAGCGCTGCCTTCAGAGGACAACCGTATGTTCACCTCCATCGCCACCGTCTCGATCAGCGGCACGTTGGAGCAGAAGCTGAGAGTCATCGCGCGTGCGGGGTTCGATGGAGTCGAGATATTCGAGAATGACCTGCTCACCGCGCAGGGATCACCGCGCGAGACGGGCGCCTTCATGCGCGATCTGGGGCTCAAGTGCACGCTCTTTCAGCCTTTCAGAGACTTCGAGGGAATGCCCGACCCGTTGCGCGCTCGGGTGTTCGAGCGCCTGGAGCGCAAGTTCGACGTGATGCAAGAGCTCGGCACGGATCTGATGCTGGTCTGCTCGAACGTCTCTCCCGCCGCACTGCCCGATCGCGACCGCATCATCGAGGACTTCCGCGAGCTCGGCGAGCGCGCCGCTGCGCGGGGCCTGCGTGTCGGCTACGAGGCGTTGGCCTGGGGAAAGCACATTTGGGACCACCGCGAGGCCTGGTCGATTGTCAAAGAGGTCAGTCACCCCTCGGTCGGTGTGATCCTCGACAGTTTTCACTCTCTGGCCCGCGCTATTCCAATCGAGAGCCTGGCGGACATCGACCCGACGCGCATTTTCATCGTGCAGCTCGCCGACGCGCCGATGATGCAAACAGACTATCTCTCCTGGAGCCGTCACTTTCGATGCATGCCAGGGCAAGGTGACTTCCCGCTCGTTGACTACGTCGCGGCGCTGCGCGGCCGGGGCTATACAGGCATCCTGTCGCTGGAGATCTTCAATGACCGGTTTCGATCGACCTCCGCGGCGGATGTGGCTCTCGCCGGGCATCGCTCGCTGACCTTTCTTTCGGACCAGGTCGCCCGCCGACTGGCCCCCACCCTCACCGTCGACTTGCCCCCGCGCGCGCACGTCCGAGGAATCGAATTCACGGAGTTCGCCGCAAACGAGACGGAAGCGAAGCAGCTCGAGACGCTGTTCACCCAGCTGGGCTTCGTCCCCGCAGGAAAGCATCGCACCAAGGAGGTCACCCGCTGGCGCCAGAATGGCATCAACTTCGTGATCAACAGCGAGCCCGACAGCTTCGCCCGCGGGTACGACAGCGTGCACGGCGCATCCCTATGCGCTTTGGGATTGAGTGTCGAAAATGTCAGCAGTGCTTTGAGTCGCGCGCAAGCCTTGCAGATCCTCCAATTCAGCCAGCTCCGGGCCCCTGAAGAGCTGTGGATCCCGGCGATCCGCGGCGTCGGCGACAGCCTGATCTACTTCCTGGAAGCCGGATGCGAGGCTCACATCTGGGACAGCGAATTCACTCCCGTGGCCTGCAGCGCAGATTCCGACGATGCTGGACTCCTGCGCGTGGATCACATCGTCCAGACGATGCACTACGAAGAAATGCTCTCCTGGGCACTCTACTACGTAGCCCTATTTGACGTGACGAAGGCGCCTGTGGTTCTGCTCGCCGATCCGCTCGGTCTCGTTCAGAGCCAGGCCATCGAGTCCCCGGAAGGCTCTTTTCGCATCACGCTGAATGGATCTGCAGCCCCACAAACCCTTTCCGCCCGCTTCCTGCAGGGTTTTCATGGTGCCGGCGTACAGCACATCGCTCTGGCAACCTCGGACATTCTGAGTTCAGCGAAGCGCTTGCGCGAGCTCGGGCTCGCGACGCTACCGATTCCGGCGAACTACTACGAAGATCTCGAAGCCCGTTTCGGGCTGGACACCCGGCTGCTCGAGCAGCTGCAGGAGTTCGGCATTCTTTACGACCGGGATGCGGACGGTGAGTATTTTGAGCTCGTCTCGCGGGCCTTTGCGAAGCGCTTCTTCTTCGAAATCGTGGAGCGTCGCGGCTACCGCAGCTATGGCGCCGCGAACGCTTCGATCCGACTGGCCGCGCAGTCGCGCTACCGCGAGGATTGGCAGCGCGAAGGCGAGCGAACGTCGCGGGATTCAGGGTGATGGCGGCGGCGTCATCGGATGTGGCTGCACCGGCGCATCATTCATCCGCAGGACCCACTTGATCCCTTCCAGGTACATCGACTGCACACGCGAGTCATCCCATGCCTGGTCGGAGTGGCCGACGTTATTGGCGTTGTTGGTGACTCCGGTTCCGGTGTATGGATAGCCATAGACCAGCGAGCTTCCAGCCGGCTGAACGCTGGCGGGTGCACAGTTGAAAGTGGCAAAGTTGCCGCCCCGCTGCGGAATGTGGTTCGCCCGAGTGAAGGGCCGGTCCTGGTCGCTGATCGCGCTGCGTCTGGAGTAGTTGTAGGAGAGCATCGCAGAGCTCGCCTCGGTCGCATCGCCCCACAGGAAGCCCGCATCCTGGGTATTGAACTGCTGACCGAACCCGTATTGTCCCGAGACCTCCACTCCCTTGAAGTGCCGGCGGGTGATGAAGTTGATGACCCCCGCCACTGCATCAGACCCGTACGTCGAGGAAGCGCCATCCGGCAGGACCTCGACCCGTTCGATCGTCAGCGGCGCGATGATGTTAGGGTCGGTCCCGCGGATACTCGTTCCTGTCACGACCACTTCTTCGAGCTTGGCCCCGCGTTCCCCGCCCTGATCCGCGGGAGTATCGGCTGCTCATCCCAACTAGAAATGCCGGCAAGAAGGCCAACCAGGGCGAGATTGGTCGCGCCGCGAAGCCCAGTATAGGCCAGCCGAATATGCATCGTGTCCTCCCCTCTTCCCCACAAGGACTCGTTCGCATCAGCCCGGCAATGACGGCGGATCTACCGGAGCAATGGGTTTCGAATGGCTCCCAGGGGTGAATCAGCCGTTGACCGCAGTGAGTTTTCGCTTTACAGGTCTACTGCGAGGCCGCTAAAATTTTTAACTATCTAGTCCGTTCTTGTCAATGAGGATCGTGATGGCGAAGGTTTCGCCGACATCTGGCCCGGGTCCGCAGCCGCAAATCGCCGGTACCGCCCCCGTGTGCCGCCTCGGGCTCATCGGCCGCGGCATTCAGCGATCCAAGTCGCCGGCCCTGCATGTGGCAGAAGCCAAGGCGCAGGGTTTCACCTGCACCTACGAACTGATCGATCTGGAGAAGCTCGGTTTCGGCCTCGAGCGGTTACCCGAGCTACTGCAGCAAGCCAGCGAGCAGGGATTTGCGGGACTCAACATCACTCACCCCTGCAAGCAAGCGGTCATCCCTCTGCTGGATGAGCTCAGTCCCGAAGCGCATTCGGTCGGCGCCGTCAACACCGTTCACTTTCATTCCGGTCGGCGCATCGGCTACAACACCGACGCCTGGGGTTTCTCGGAGAGTTTCCGGCGCGGGCTGAGCGGCGCCTCTGTGGCTCGAGTGGTCCAGGTGGGTGCAGGGGGCGCGGGCGCGGCGACGGGGTTCTCCCTCCTTGAACTTGGCGCGCGGGCACTCGTGATCGTCGATCTGGACGAAGCGCGAGGTCGTCGCCTGGCAACCACCCTGGCGCGTCGTTTTGCCGACCGAGATGTGCGTCCAGGGCGCGAGCTCGCAGCCGAGCTCGCGGAAGCGAACGGGATCGTCAATTGCACTCCGATCGGTATGCCGGCCCACCCGGGCTCAGTCGTCCCGGCGACCCTCCTTCGCCCCGACCTATGGGTGGCCGATATCGTCTATACGCCGCTGGAAACGCAGCTGTTACGGGACGCGACGAATGCCGGTTGCCGGACACTGAACGGGGGCCGCATGGCCGTATTTCAGGCGGCCCGGGCCTTCGAGATATTCACCGGCCGCGTGGCCGATGCAGAGAGGATGCTGGGGCACTTCAACCAGTTGGCTTCCGCGCCGGAGACGGCCATCTAATCGGTTTGAGCGAGGTCTCGGGTATACTCGCGCCAGTCCGTGACCACTCTAGGATGGATTCACACTTGGCCGAGGCCATGACCAAGACCAGGGCTGCCCGGAGGCTCAAAGCGAGCGCACCGCCGGAGAAGAGCGCGCCTGCCGCCATACGAGACGCTGAACGGGCTCGCGAAGACATCCTGGCGATCGCGACTGAGGAATTCGCGCGAAAAGGCCTGGCCGGAGCCCGCGTAGATGAGATTGCGGCTCGCACTCACACGGTCAAGCGGATGATCTATTACTACTTCGGCAGCAAAGAGGGCCTTTACAGGGCAGTTCTGGCCCGCTGCTACGACGGAATCCGCTCCATTGAGTCAGCGATTGATGTCGACGCGCTAGGGCCGGAGGAAGCGCTGCGCGAACTCGTGCGCGCAACATTTGACTATCACAATGAACACAGCGACTTCGTCCGCCTCGTGATGAATGAGAATATTCACCACGGCGAGCACATAGCGCACTTGTCCAATATCAAAGCAACCAACAGTACCGTCATCAAGATGCTGCGCAAGATACTGCAGCGCGGCGTCGAGGCACGCGTGTTCCGTCGCAATATCGATCCGATCGATCTGCACATGTCGATCAGCGCCCTCGCCTTCTATAACGTCTCCAACCGCTATACCTTCTCGCACATCTTCGAGAAGGACATGATGTCGCCCAAGGCTCTGGAGGCTCGTCGAGAGCTCGTCGTAGAGACGATCGAGCGATGGTGTCGCGCAGACGGTTGACCAGAGAGCCAGCCACACGATGAGCCCTGCACTTCCCGCAGGGCCGCAACCCCTCGCCGGCGTCAAGGTCGTCGAGCTGACCCACATGGTCATGGGGCCTGCCACTGGCGCGATCCTTGCGGAGCTCGGCGCAGAGGTGGTGCGTATCGAGCCGATCGGTGGGGATTCCACGAGACACCTGCAAGGTTCCGGAGCTGGTTACTTCCCCATGTTCAACCGCGGGAAGAAGAGCATCTGCCTCGATATCAAGAAGCCCGCGGGTCTCTCGTTAGCCCGTCGGTTGATCTCCATGCAGGACGTGTTGCTCGAGAATTTTCGCTCGGGAACCCTCGAGCGCCTCGGGCTAGGTTATGAGGCACTGAGTCACGATAACCCGCGGCTCATCTACTGTTCCGAGAAGGGCTTTCTCCCTGGTCCCTACGAGCACCGCACTGCGCTGGATGAAGTCGCGCAGATGATGAGCGGGCTCGCTTACATGACCGGTCCGCCCGGCAAGCCGCTTCGCGCTGGAGCGTCCGTGGTCGACGTCGCCGGCGGGCTGTTTGGAGTGATCGCCATACTCGCGGCGCTGTTCGAGCGGCAAGCGACTGGCCGGGGCCAGAAGGTGAGCAGTGCTCTGTTCGAGACGAGCGCCTATCTGGTCGGCCAGCACATCGCGCAGAAGGCCGTCACCGGGCGCGCGGCGTTACCCATGCCAGTGAGAGTGTCCGCGTGGGCCATATACGATATCTTCCAGACGAGGGACGGGGAGCAGCTTTTTCTGGGCGTCGTCTCAGACAATCAGTGGCAGCGCTTCTGCGCCGCGTTCGGACTCCAGGAGCTCGGATGCGACCCTCAGCTTGCTACCAACAATCTGCGCGTCGCCGCTCGCAATGAACTGCTGCCGAGAATCCGCACGCTGCTCCTGGGGTTTTCAAAAGCGGAGCTCGTTTCCAAGCTACAGGCCACGGAGCTGCCATTTGCGGCGATTGGCAGACCCGAAGACCTTTCTGCTGATCCGCACCTGCTCGCGAGCGGCGGACTCGCCCCGACCCGCCTTCCGGATGGAACCGAGACCGTCCTGCCGGCGCTTCCGATCAAACTCCATGATGAACGAACCTCCACTTCAGGGCAGCTCGCAAAGCCGGGCGAGCACACCATCTCGGTACTGCAAGCCGCAGGTTTTGCGGCGGCGGAGATCGAGACGTTGCGCGTTCAGGGCGTAATCGTCGTCTCCGAACCGGGCTGATCTGAGCCGCAGACACTTGATGGCCCTCGATCCCATCTATCAAAGCGGCGGATTCAACGCAGCAAGTTGGCTGGCACGTCAGGTCTTTCCAGGGCGATAAAATGGCCGGCGCTTGGCACCTCCGTGAATTTGGCCGTGGGAATCAGCTGCTTGTTGGCCTGCCGGTCCAGCGTGCGCGACCAGTCCTTTTCTCCGTAGATGAGGTGGACCGGTGCCTTGACTTCGGGATAACGGGAACGCGCGGCGATGAACGTGGGAAGGCTCGCATACACGGAGCGGGCGACCGTTGGGTAGCCAGGTCGCCGACCGACGCTGAGCAATTCATCCAGATAGTCCTCTCGCAGGGCACTCTTGTTGACGATGCCACCGCGCAACACGGCGCGCATAATTGGTTTGGGTTCCAATCCAGCGAGGATCGGACCGATACCGGGCGCGAGGACGCCGGTAATGATAAACCGAGCTAAGAGACCGGACCTCATGATTCCGCCAGCGTAATCATAGGGATTGATTGCCACGACGCCTCGGACGCGATCGGGCAGATCGGCCGCTGTCGTGAGGGCGAGCACGGCACCCATTGACTCCCCGAGCAGTGTCACGTCGCGCAAATCCAGTCGAGCAATGAGCTCCTTGACGGCTGCACGCATCATCGGCTCTGCGTACGAGGCGCCCGACACAATCTGCGAATAGCCCATTCCGGGTAGATCAAGGGCGTACACGGTGTACCGGTCCTCGACCAAGGGAATGAGATGTCGGAAGTGCTCAGCCTGGGTGCGCACGGTATGCAACAGGACCAGTGGGGTGCCCGTTCCGCCCGTGATGTAACGCAGTCGACCCCGGCCTCGGCCGCGTGGTTCCGTCGGATCAAGGAAGTGGCTGCTAGTTCCCGGGATCGTAATTCCGGACTCGAAATGGGTGGCTAAGGACATGTTCATCTCCTGAATTCAGGCAGGCACGGTCGTCGCCACCTGATTCGATGATTTACAAGAACATCCCGCCCGAGGCTTCGATGCACTGTCCGGTGATCCAGCGATTCTCCTCCGACAGCAGAGAAGCGATCACTCCTCCGATATCATCCGGAACACCGACACGACCCAGGGCCGTTTGACCTGCAATGCAGTGCGGTGTTGCGGCCAAGACCACGGCTTCCGCCGGTAACAAGGGCCACCTTCGGTTCATCGCGCATAGTCACTTGTCATCTCCCTACAATCTTATCGCTCTAGCCCGCCGCAGCGCTGCGGATGAGTTCCCGATCTATCGTTCATCGAAATAATCAGACTCCATCACCGTGCCGTAGCCAATGACCCCACCGCTAGGGAGTGCGCTGCTGGGTTCCTTACGCGGAACCAGATGGCATAGAGCGCCGGAAGGAAGAGCAGCGTCAGCACCGTGCCAGCGGCTGTGCCGCCGATCAGCGTGCAAGCCATCGATCCCCAAAACACAGAAGTCGTGAGCGGAATGAACGCCAGCACCGCCGCGAGCGCCGTCAGAAGGACTGGTCGGGCGCGCTGCACCGTGGCTTCGACGACCGCGTGATAAGGATCCAGGCCCTGAGCCTCATTCGCGTGGATCTGGCCAATCAGGATCAAGGTATTGCGCATCAAAATACCCGACAGGCCAATCAGTCCGAGAATGGCGTTGAAGCCAAAGGGCTGATGCAGAATGAGCAGCATGGGGACGGCGCCGACCAGACCCAGCGGCGCGGTCAGGAACACCATGGTCATCGCCGATAGCGAGCGAGTCTGCACGACCAATACCAGCAAGGTCAGGAGCACCATGATCGGAAGGACCGGCAGCAACGCGGAGTTCGCCTTGGCCGAATCCTCGATGTTGCCCCCGGTTTCGATCCGGTAGCCGCTCGGCAGATGCGCGATGAGGGGTGCCAGCGCTTTCTCGATCTCCATGGAGACTTCGGGTGGCTGCATCGCTTCATCGAAGTCGGATTGGACGGTGATGGTCGGCGTACGGTCACGCCGCCTGAGGATGGGATCCTCTGGACGGATCTCGACATGACCGATCTGACTCAGGGGCACCACCCGTCCCGTGCGGCCCGTCAGGACCAGCTCACCCAGTCGTGCGGGGTCGAGGCGCTCAGGTCCGGCACTGCGCGCCACCACTTCCACCGTGCGGATGTCCTCCCGAACCTGAGTGACCGGCACCCCGGTCAGCAGGAACTGCAGCTGTTCCGCCGCATCGCTCGAGCTCAGCCCCATGAGCTGCAGCCGATTCTGGTCGAGCACGAAGTGGACCGTCGGGGTGCGCTCGCCCCAGTCCTGGTTGACCTGGCGAGTGTGGGGATTGGCGCGCAGCACCGCTTGCACCCGGTCGGCAATGGTCCGCAGCCGATCAGGGTCGGGGCCCATGACGCGGAAGTTGACCAGGTAACGGGGAAAGGGACCGAAAATGAGCTGTGAGACACGAACGCGAGCCTCGGGCGCCAGTCCCTGCGCGATGCGCTCCCGCAGCCTCAATTTGAGCCGATCGCGCGCCCGCGCGTCAGGGGTCAGGATGACCAGTTTCGCAAACGCGGGATCCGGCAGCTCGGGGTTGTAGGAAAAGAAGAAACGAGGCGCCCCCTGTCCAACGTAGGTGGTCACGATTTTCGCCTCCGGCTGCTGACGCACCCATCGTTCTACTTTGACGGCGGCGGCCGTGGTCGCCTCGATGCTGGTCCCCTCCGGCATTTGCACTTCGACCAGCACTTCGGGCCGATCGGAGCTCGGGAAGAACTGACGCTTGACGAAGCCCATACCGAGTCCCGCCAGCAGGAACACGGCGACCACCGTACCGGCGACCTTGAACCGGTGATCCACCGCCCAAGAGATGAGGCGACGCAGGCGCCGGTAGCGTGGCGTCGAGTAGATCCCGGCGTGGCCGCCCGGCACGGGCGCGATGTCTGGTAGCAGCTTGACACCCAGATAGGGGGTGAAGACGACGGCCACCAGCCAGGACACGATCAGAGCAAAGCCCACGATCCAGAAAATGTTGCCGGCGTACTCTCCCGCCGTCGATCGGGCGAAACCCACGGGGGTGAATCCAATGATCGTGACCAATGTCCCCGCAAGCATCGGAGCTGCCGTGTGACTCCAGGCATAGGCGGCCGCCTTCACCCGCTCAACGCCCTCTTCGAGCTTCACGACCATCATTTCGATCGCGATGATCGCATCATCGACCAGGAGTCCGAGGGCGATCACGAGCGCGCCGAGGGTAATCCGATCGAAGACGCGCCCCGTGAGGAGCATGACGACGAACACCATCGCGAGGGTCAACGGTACGGCTGCAGCAACCACGAGACCCACGCGCCATCCCAGGCTGATCAGGCTCACGATCATGATGACGGCGAGAGCAACAAAGAACTTGAGCATGAACTCGCCAACGGCCTCGCGGATGTTCACGGCCTGGTCGACGACTTTGGTGAACCGCACGCCGACCGGTAATGTGCGCGCTATCTGCTTCTCTTCCGCGTTCAGCGCTTTGCCAAGATCCAGCCCATTCCAACCGTCCTGCATCACGACGCCCAGTACCAGCGCCGCCTCGCCATCGTGACGGATCAGGAATGTGGCTGGGTCTTCGTAACCTCGTTTGACCTCGGCGATATCGGCAAGTCTGAGCGTACGACCGCCGGCGACGATCGGCGTATCACGGATCTTCTGCAAATCATCGTAGGCGCCATCGAGGCGCATGAACACCTGCGGCCCGTTCGTATCGATCGAGCCGGCCGGAGTCACCGCGTTCTGGCGTTGGAGCGCGCTGAAGACATCCGTGGGAGCGATGCCGAGGTTCGCAAGCCGGGCGTAAGAGAAGTCGACGAAGATGCGCTCAGGCCGCTCACCCTGGATGTTGACCTTCTTGACGCCCGGCACGTGAAGCAGGCGCTGTCGCAGCGTCTCGGCTTCGCGGGAGAGCGCTCGGGGTGGCATCCCGTGCGCCTCGAGCGCGTATACGGCGAAGATGACATCAGAGTACTCGTCGTTGACGAACGGACCCTGCACACCGGCAGGAAGCTTGGGCGCCTCATCGCCGAGTTTCTTGCGCGCCTGATAGAACTCCTCGGCGACCGCGGAGGGCGGGGTCTTGTCGCTCAGCGTGACCATCAGCACCGCGATGCCCGGGCGCGTGAAGGTCTCCACCCGGTCGTACCAACGCAACTCCTGCATTCGCTTCTCGAGCGGCTCGGCAACCAGATCCTGCATCTCCCGGGCCGTCGCTCCGGGCCACACGGCGGTGACCGTCAGGGTCTTGATCACGAAGGAAGGATCCTCGGCGCGACCCAAGCGCAGGAACGCGAACGTGCCCGAGAGGATGATGGCGACGATCAGAAACAGCGTGATCGAGCGCTCGCGGACGGCCAACGCAGACAGATTGAACTGACTCATGTCATTCTCGCGCGACGCGAGCCTCCGCGACTTGGACGCGCTGTCCTTCGTGCAGGAAGTGCCCGCCGATGGCGATGATCGGGTCTCCGATGTGAATCCCGGAGGGATCGGCGGGAAGCGAAGCGTCGCCAATTGGACCGCTCACGAGGGCGCGCTCGCCGTCGAATCGGATGAACGTGACCGATCGGTACGACACGGATGAAGACTGGCGGTCGAGTAGCCACACACCGGGGCCTCGTCCCTCGTCATCGATCGCCCCGAGTGGAACCGAAAGCGCTCCGCCCTGCTCTGAGCCCTGCAGGTAGACCGTTACGGTCGCACCGAGCGGTGCTCGTGCGGCCGCTCCGTCCAACACATAGCGGGCCTCAAACGTCCGAGTCAGCGGATCGGCAGCGTCCGACAGCTGCCGGAGGCGCGCCGGGTATCGCGTGGCCGACTCGGCATTCGCTCCATACAATACTGCGCGAGCCGTCGAGCCCAGCGCCGGACGCAAGGTCTCAGGTAGATTCACCGCAGCCTCGCGCGCTCCGGCTCGCGCCAGGCGGACCACGATCTGGCCGGCCGAAACGAATTGTCCCGGCTCTGCCAGGGTCTCTACTACGGTGCCGTCGGCATCCGCCACCAGCGTTGCGTAAGCGCCTTCATCCTGAGCGACTTTGAGCTGCGCTTCGGCGGCGGACAGCAAGGCTCGCGCGCTGTCCGCCGCCGCTTTGACCTGGTCGTACGCCGACTGCGACACCGCGCCGGAAGAGACCAGGCCACCGTAGCGCGCTTCATCAGCGGCCGCCTGCTGCAAGCGGGCCCGCGCTGCATCCACATTGCCGACCTGAGCGGTGATGCCGTGCGCATAGTCCGTCCGGTCCAGGCGCATGAGCGGCTGGCCCTGATGAACCTCCTGGCCACTGTCGACCAAGCGCTCGATGACTTTTCCCGGCACGCGAAAGCCGAGATTACTTTGGACGCGAGCGGATATGACGCCGGTGAACGCTCGCTCGCCTGCCTCGGCGGGCAGTACCACGGCGACCTCGGCAAGCTGAGGGGCAGTTCTCGCGTCCTGCGCGGACTGCGAAGGCGCGCAGGCCGTGAGGTTCATTGTCCCGGCCCAGATGCCAGTAGCGAGGGCGAGCGTTCTGACTCGAAACATCGTCGTACTCCCAACAGTAAGGATTTGACTGACCATTCCCACGTGAGGTCACCATCCGCCGCCCAGTGCGCGGAATGCACCCACCGCAGCTCTGGCCGCATCGGCACGGGTTTGTGCGAGCTCGTCCTGGGCGCTGAGCAAGTCGGCATGGAGGACTTCGGTCAACGCGATGACGCCTCCCTGGTAGGCCTCTTGCGAAGCATCTCGCGCACGCGTCAGCGCGGCGACCTCGGTGAGCAACTCCTGGTGGTGAGCCTCGAGTTGCACCAGCGAGGTGAATGCGTTCTCGACATCTTCGGCTGCGCGAAGCACCGCTTGTTGATAGCGCGCCAGCGCTTCAACATTGGCTCCCCTGGCTTGTGCCACTTCGGCGCTCACTTTGCCGAAATCGAACACCCGCCAGCGCAAACCGGCGATGCCCTGCGGCTGGAAAGTCGCGGCCTTGAAGAGATCGCTTGGGCTGGTGCTCTCGTACCCGAGCAGTCCCGCGAGGGAGATCTGCGGATAGTAGTCGGCGAGGGCCTGGCCGATTCTGGCATTGGAGGCCGCCAAGTGGCGTTCAGCGGCGATGACATCGGGCCGGCGGCGCAGCACTTGAAGAGGCTCGTCGTTGGCCGACACGTTCGGCACTGAGGGGATGTCTCGCGGCTTCTGCAACTCCAGGACCGAAGTCCCTGGTTGGACGCCGAGCAAAACGTCCAGGCGGTTCAATTGCGCCTCCAAGTCGATACGCAGCGGCTGCAGGGAGGCACGGGCCTGTGACATCAGCGCTTCCGCCTGCGAGACCTCACGTACGGCCGCCAGCCCGCGGCCAAACCTTTGGCGAACGAGATCGAGAAGGCGCGCATCGGTGGCGACCTGCTGTTCGGCAACGGCGATGCGTGCCTGATCTCCCCGGATACGCAAGTAGGCGTCCGCGGCATCCGCCGTGACGGAAATCCGCGTGCCGACCTGCTCCGCAATCGCGGCATCCGCTTCGGCCGAGGCGGCCTCCCTGCCACGGCGCAGAGCGCCGAACAGATCCAACTCCCAGCTCGCCCCCAGCCCCGCATCGTAGAGGGACTGATCGCGGTTGAATCCAGGCACATGGCTGGCGATCTGGCCGATCGGGCTCTCCAGGGACTGGTGGATCCGCGCCGCCTGGCCGTTCAGATCGAAGGTGGGCAGAAGCTGCGCGCCCGCCTCGCGGGCTGCGGCCCGAGCCTGCTGGACTCGCGCCAGTGCCGCCGCGAGATCGAGGTTCTGATCACGCGCCTGTTGAACGATGCGCGAGAGCATGGGGTCGTTGAACCCGCCCCACCACGCTTCGAGGGGCGGCGCGGGAACGCTCGTGGGACGAGTCCGCAGCGCCGCGGCACTATGGAACGTCTCGAGCGCAGGTGCGGGCTTTCGATACGACGGTCCGACCGCGCAACCTGACACGCAGAGCTGCGAAAAGAGGCTGACTGATGCGAGAGCGGCCAGAAACGCTCTTGTAACGCCAGCTCTATCCGAAGCAAACCTCATGTGGGCCCCCTTGCTCATACGAATGAAAGCCACTACGGCTCGCCGTACCGACGCCGAGCATCCAGTGCTCAGTGCGTCGGTCGTGCTGCGAGTTACGAGGCGTCGCTCGCATGAGACTGGCCCAGCAAAACGTGCCGCACTGCCGCCTGCGAGTCCCGATAGGCAACCGGACGCTCTCGCGCCTGGGTTTTGGCTGAGTCTCCGGACACCCCAAAGTGCTTGGTCGTCTCAGCGCCGGAGGGGGTCCTCCCCAGTAACAGCTGCTTGACGAGCTCCTGCGAATCGACGACTCGAGCCGTCACCTTGCCTCCCTCGCGCGGTCCGGATTGCGAGCCGAAGTGAGCCGTGATGGTTCCGGTGAGCAATCCCTTCATCTGCTGTTGAATGTCGCCCGCGGAATCGGCTGCCGAGGCGACGCTGATATGAAAGAAGAGTGCTGTTGCGGCGAGAGCCAGCGGACGGATGAAGAGCTTGGCAGTGTGCAGTGACATAAACGATCTCCCAATAAAGTGCATGTATCTACATGTATTATTCCGAGAAAAAGCGTACGAATCCTCCTATACGTTCCTAAGCGATGAGCCTGCTCAACTCGAGAGTCTGCTGGCGGCGAGGTACGATGCTCTTTTCAGAGCGATGGCTTCCGTCCGCCCCAGGCGCTTCTCGAAGGCCTCCTGCGCAGCCTCCCAGCGAGGTCTCAGTTTCTTCAGCAGTGCTTGCCCCTGAGCGGTGAGAATCCAACGACGCTGCCGACGGTCATCACCGACAGTATCGCTTGCATGGCCCCCCTTCTTGATCAGCGCCAGCGTCCGCGTGGCCGTGGTCTGGTCAATACCCAGTGCCTCCGCCAGTTCCGTTGTGGTCAGGTTCGGGACCGACTCCAGAAGCTGCAACGCCGTGTATTGGGTGGCATGCAGCCCGCTGCCGGCGAGGGTATCCTCGTAAAGCACAGTCACCGCCCGCGCGGCTTGGCGAAGGGTTGCACAGTAACAAGGAAGCGACAGCAATTTCATGGGCCGTAGGTTACATGTATATGCATCTGTTGTCAAGCGCCACCCGGAAGCGCTGGCGGCCCCGCTCTACTTGGGCTGGCGCTGCACGCTTTTTTTGCCGCGAGCGGTCGCCTTCTTTGTTGACCTGGACGGCGGTGCGCGACAGCCGGCCTCCGCGAAAGCGATGGCGCGCGCCAGTGCTTCGTCGGGATCGGATCCATTGCAGCTTCCACTGGACAGGAGAGTCAATCTGGCAGCATCCCATGCGGTCTGGTGCGAGAGCTTCAGTGTGAAGTAAAGCCTCCAGCAGATCTCCTCATGGGAGAGGTGTGGGAGTGCACGCTGCAGCAGCGCCACCGGTCGATGGAAGCC
>Ga0105240_10002285_pt1 | contig 31035 bp, 29 predicted proteins | sample KBSC54metaG_FD_80426 | JGI IMG/M metagenome (GOLD analysis project Ga0105240, IMG submission 80426) | Corn rhizosphere microbial communities from Kellogg Biological Station, Michigan, USA - KBS C5-4 metaG | ecosystem: Host-associated > Plants > Roots > Rhizosphere > Soil | place: Michigan, USA... | reverse complement strand
AGAAGTCCTCGCCGTTCGGCAGTTTCTGGCACTCGGATTGGAGCTTCCAGGAGACGCCGCCGGCGGCCACCCTGCTGCATGCCAAGGTCGTCCCGCCGGTCGGCGGCGACACCCTGTTCGTCGACGCCGCCCGCGCCTACGAGGCGCTCTCGCCCGCCATGCAGCGGATGCTGGCGCCCCTGCAGGCCGTGCATTCGGCGCGCCAGTCCTATGGGACCAGGGGCGTGTTCTCCAAGGAGACCGAGAAGCGGACCCTGCAGATCATCGTCTCGGAGGAGGCCGACGGGGCGCTCACCCACCCGCTGGTCCGCACCCATCCGGTGACCGGGCGAAAGGCGCTGTTCGTCTCGCCGGTCTATACCGTCGGCATCGCCGACCTGACGCCGGAGGAGGCCAAGGCGATCCTCACCTTCCTGTTCGCCCACCTGACCCAGGAGGCGTTCATCTACCGCCACCGATGGCGCGAGCAGATGCTGCTGATGTGGGACAACCGCTGCACCATGCACTTCGCCGAGGGCGGCTACGACGGCCACCTGCGCCTGATGCACCGCACGACGGTGGCGGGGGACGTTCCGGCCTAGCGTCTGCGCGCCGCCACCTTCCGCTTGGCGGCCGCCTTCGGCGCCGGCGCCGGCGCGCCGCCCGTGCAGGTGGCGGCGTGGATCTGGGCGGTCAGGTCGTTGTTGACCTTGATCAGGCGATGGACCTCGTCCTGGATCTTCAAGAGGGCCTCGGCGTCCTTGTAGGTCTGCAGGGCCTGCTTGTCGGAGGCCGCCGCCGAGACCTTCTGGCCGACCATGATCACCGACAGCAGGACGAGCTGCAGGAAGGTCTGGGCGATCCAGGCGACCAGCGTCGCCGTGCCGCCCTGGATCGCCTGCGGCAGGCTGACCAGCGCCAGGGCCGCGAAGGCGTAGGCGCACCACATGGTGCCCACCGTGTCGGTGATCAGGATGGCGATGCGGCCATTGAAGCCGATGTGCTCGTCCTTGCGCAGGTGCGGGCCGGCCTGGGCGCGCTCGGCGATCCGGGGATGGGGTGTGTGCTCGACAGTCATTTCAGGTCTCCGGAAGCGCCGCCCGGCGCGCGATAGATCTTGCCGCCCTTCATCACGAAGCCGACGTCCTTCACCGCGGCGATGTCGCGCGTCGGGTCGCCGGCCACGGCCACGAGGTCGGCGAGGTAGCCCGGCTTCACCTGGCCCAGCGAGGCCTCGCGGCCGAGGATTCTGGCGTTGGTGGCGGTGGCCGCGGTCAGGGCCTGGGTCGGCGTCATGCCGTCCTTCACCATCCAGGCGAGCTCACGCCAGCTCTCGCCGTGCGGGAAGACGCCCACGTCGGAGCCCGCGCCGATGGTCACGCCGAGGCTCAGCGCCAGGCGGAAGGCGTGCTCGGCGGCCTGGATCGCCGCCGTCGGCGGGTTGGTCCCGGGGACGTAGTGCTGGAAGTAGATCGAGGTGGCCTCCGGCGCGGTCAGCGTGGGCACGTAGGCCACGCCCCTGGCCTTCATCAGCCGGAAGGTGGCCTCGCTCGCGCCGTAGCCGTGCTCGATAGTGTCGACGCCGGCCTCGACGGCGTTCTTGATGCCCGCGTCGCTGGCCGCGTGCACCGCCACCGGCCGGCCCGAGGCGTGGGCGACGTCGACGGCCGCGGCCATCTCGCGTTCGGTGAGCGTCGGCCGGGTCTCGCCGCCGGGGCCGGTGCGGTAGTCGGCGTAGAGCTTGATCCAGTCCGCGCCCATGGCCGCCTGCTCGCGCACCGCCCTGATCATCTCCGCCTCGCCGGAGACCTCCTGGGCGCCCTGCGGCAGGTCCATGTCGGCGCGGAACCCCTTCCTGGGGCCATAGGAGCCGGTGGCGACGATCGCCCGAGTCGCCACGAACAGGCGGGGACCGGCGACGACGCCCTCGTCGATGGCGCGCTTGAGCTGCACGTCGGCGTCGGCCGCGCCCTCGGTGCCCAGGTCGCGCTCGGTGGTGAAACCGCTCATCAGGGTGCGCGTGGCGTCGCGCCCGGCGCGCAGCGCCCGGTAGGCCGGCGGCTCCTTCAGCACCTGGTCGTCCCAGACCGCCTCGTTGTAGGCGTGCAGCAGCAGGTGCGAGTGCAGCTCGATCAGCCCGGGGATCAGGGTTTGGCCGGCCAGGGCGATCGTGCGGGCGCCGGCCGGGGCCCTCACCGCGCCCTTCGGCCCGACGCCGGTGACCCGGTCGCCCTCCACCGCCACCACCCAGCCGGCGTGCGGCGCGGCCTCGCCCGGGGTCCACACCGCGGCGGGCTCCAGCAGATAGGCGGTAGGCCCGGCGGCCCGGGCCGCGCCCGCCAGAGTCAAGGCCGCAATTGTTCCCAACAGGGCTCGATTCAAGGCAATTGACTCCTGAAAGGGGAGTGATAGGGAACAATAAGGAATATCAAGCTGGAGCCCCGACTCCCATGTCGGAAGAAGTCTACACCGTCGAGCAGTTCGCCGAACGACTGAAGCTGCACCCCAAGACCGTGCTGCGGTTCATCCGCGACGGCCGGGTGCGCGCCGTCAAGGTGGGCAAGTCCTACCGTATCCTGCGCAGCGATCTGGAGGCCATGACCGGCTTCGTGCGCGGCACGCCGCCCAGGCCGCCGCGCGTGACCAGCGTCGTCGATATCGCCGAGGCGACCCCCGAACTCGCCCAGCACCTGGCCAGGGCCCTGCCGGCCATCCGGACCGGCCAGGAGGCGCCCGCCGAGCCCCTGAGCCTGAACGTGGCCCACGATCCGGCGCGCCGGGAGGTGAAGATCGTCATCGTGGGCTCGCTCGCCGACACCGCCTCCATGCTGCGCATGGTGCAGATCCTGGCCGAGGCCTGAACCATGCCCGGCGTCTGGAAGACCGAAGCCGCGGGGGAGGCCGTGCGCGCCCGCTACGCCCAGTTCCTGGCCTACTGGCCGGCGGAGAACGAACAGCTGCGCCTGCCGACCGCTCAGGGCGAGACCTTCGTGATCGCCAGCGGGCCCAGGGACGCCCCGGCGGTCCTGCTGCTGCACGGCGCCCTGGCCAACTCCTCGAGCTGGATGGGCGACGTGGGCGCGCTCGCCCGGCATTTCCGCGTCTTCGCCGTCGACATGATCGGCGAGCCCGGCTTCAGCGCGCCGTCACGGCCGCCGCTGGCCTCCGACGCCTACGCCGGTTGGCTCGACGAGGTGATGGCGGGGCTCGGCCTCCAGCGCGCGGCCCTGGTCGGCATTTCGCTCGGCGGCTGGCTGGCGCTCGACTACGCGACGCGCCGGCCCGAGCGGGTGAGCGCGCTGGCGCTGCTCTGCCCGGGCGGCGTCGGCCGGACCAGGAACGTGCTCCTTTGGGCCGCGCCGTTGTTGCTGCTGGGTCCTCTGGGCCGGCGGATCGTGCTGCGCCGGCTGGGCGCGGGCGCGGTGACCGCCAGCCCGTCGCCGGCCGCCAAGGCGTTCGGCGACTTCATGGGCCTGATCCAGGCCAGCACCCGCCCGCGGCGCGAGCCGCTGCCGCGGTTCAGCGACGCGGCCCTTGGGCGGCTGAAGACGCCGCTCCTGGCGATCCTCGGCGCCCGGGACGCGATGCTGGATTCGGCCGGGACCCGGGCGAGGCTGGCGGCGCGGGTTCCGCGGGCCGACATCCGCTGGCTGCCCGACGCCGGCCACTTCCTGGTCGGTCACGGCGCGGCGATCGACGCCTTCCTGGCCCAGGCGCTCCTGCCATGATCCGCCAGATCGCCGGGCGGCCGGTCTATCTCTGTGCGGCGCAGGGCGCCGCCCTGGCCGCGGACCCCGGCCTCTCCGACCTGATCGGCGACCTCTACGGCTCGGGCGCCCACCTGGTGGCCATCCCGCTCGAGCGGCTGGGCCCCGACTTCCTGCGCCTGTCGACCGGAGTGGCCGGCGAGGTGCTGCAGAAGCTGGTCAACTACCGCTTCCAGGTGGCGGTGCTGGGCGACGTCTCCGCGGCCGTCGCCGCCAGCGATCCGCTGCGCGACTTCGTGCGGGAATCCAACCGCGGCCAGACCGTGTGGTTCGCACCCGACCTGGCCGCCCTGGAGGCGAGGTTGTCGTCGTCGGCGGCGGCCGGCTAGTCGGCCGCGCGCCGCCGGACCAGCGCCAGCCCCAGGCCGCTCAACACCACCACGACGCTCTCCGCGCTCAACAGCCGGGCGCTGGCGAGGATCGTGTCGTCCCGCCCGGCGCCGATCAGGCGGACCAGGAGGACGGTCGCGGTGACGCCGAGCGCGATCGCCAGCCCGTTCGCCGTCCGCCGCGTCACAAGGCAGAACAGCAGGGCCGCGGCGACGCCCAGCGGGAAGCCGCCCAGGCCGGCCCGAAGGTCGGTGCGCCCGACGGCGGCGGTCACGGCGATCGCCGGATTGGCGTCGCTCGGGCTGAGGGCGAACTTCAGGCCGATCATCACATAGAGCCCGCCCGCCGCGAGCAGGATCAGTTGCGGGATCAGGTTCCGCGCCCCCGGCGGGTAGGGGGCGGCCTGCATGCTGGTCATCAGTCGACCGCGGCGAACATGTTGATCAGGTTGCCGTCCGGATCGCGGAACAGCAGCGCGCGGTTGCCCCAGGGCATGGTGCTGGGCGCCAGCACCCAGTCGCCGACCAGGCCCTTCAGCCGCTCGTATTCGGCGTCCACGTCGGCCACTTCGAAGTCGAGGATGGCCGAGCGGTTCTGGCCGGGAACCACGACGCCCTCGCCATAGGCTGCGCCGGCGCCGGCGCCGACGATGGCCAGGCCCGCGCACGGGCTGGCGAACTCCACATAGCCCGGGCCGGAGCGGCCCTTCTCGGCGCCGGTGACGGCCTCGTAAAATGCCGTCAGCCGCGGTACATCTTCCGTCACAAGTCGGGTTTGCTGCAGTCTCACGATCGCGGCTCCTATGGAAATAATGATACGATACGGTATCGTATCTTAAATGAGGGCGTCAAGCCGTTGCAGCCGAAAGCCGAAGAGCCGCGTATCGATGAGCGGGTGCGCCGCTCGAAGGAAGCCGTGCTGGCCGCGACCTTCGCGTTGCTGAGCGAGGCCGGCCTCGGCGGCGTCAGCGTCGACGAGGTGGCGCGGCGTTCGGGCGTGGCCAAGACCACCATCTACCGGCATTGGCCGACCCGCTCGGCCCTGCTGATGGACGCCTGCAGTAAGCTCAGCTCGCGGCCGGGGACGCCGGACACCGGCTCGCTGAAGGGCGATCTCCTGGCGCTGGCCGCGACCGTGGCCGAGCGGCTCTCCACCGGGCGCTGGTCCTCGGTCCTGCCCTCGGTGATCGACGCGGCCGAACGCGAGCCGGAGCTGGCGCAGATGCACGCCCGGCTGCACGCCGACATGATGAGCGCCTTCCGCGCCGCGATCGCCAGGGGCCAGGAGCGTGGCGAACTGCCGACGGCCGTCATAGACTCCGACCTGATCGGGGCCATCGTCGGGCCGTTGTTCTACCGCCGCTGGTTCAGCCGCGAGCCGCTGACGCCCGCCGTCGCCAAGGCCATTGTCGAGCGGGCCCTGAAGGGCGTCTAGACCCTGATGGGTTCAGGTCGAAGCGACCTGAACGCTGAATCAGCGTCTATGATTTTGTTTCTAGGGCAAGGCATAGGCGACGATGGCGTCGCCCTGGCGTTCCTCGTCCACCTTGGCCGAGCCGCCGGCCGCCACCACCACATACTGCCTGCCCCCGGCCTCATAGGTCATCGGCGTGGCGTGGGCGCTGGCCGGCAGTTCGGCGCTCCACAGCTCCTTGCCGGTCTCGGCGGAAAAGGCGCGCAGCGTCCGGTCCATGGTGCCGCCCTGGAAGATCAGGCCGCTGGCGGTGACGATCGGGCCGCCCAGCACGATCGAACCCTTGGCGATATGGCCGACCCCGGACGCGAGCTCCTCGAGCGAACCCAGCGGCGTGCGCCACAGGATCTTGCCGGCGCCCAGGTCCACCGCCATCAGCTCGCCGAACGGCGGCTTGATGCACGGCAGGCCGGAGGGCGCGCGCAGGAAGTCGCGGGTCATCGCCCAGGGGGTGCCCTGCTGCATCGTCGTCTCGGCGCGCAGCTCGCCGCGCTCGCCGCCCCGGAACTTGTCGGCCGGGATCATGCGGACCTTGGCCGGCAGGTTGGTGACCGAGACGATCAGCCGGCCGTGGGCGGCGTCCCAGGCGAAGCCGCTCCAGTTGATCCCGCCGACGTTGCCGGGGATCGCCAGAATGCCGGCTTCGCTGGGCGGCGAGAACATCGCCGTGCCGCTTAGGGCTGCGATCTGGGCGCGGCACCATGTCCGGTCGGCGTCGGAGACCGCCCAGGCGTCGGCGGCGCTCTGCGACTGTGGGATCAGCGGCGGGACGGTGGTCGGGAAGGGCTGGGTCGGCGAACTCACCTCGCCGGCCAGGGTGCTCTTCGGGACCGCGCGCTCCTCGACCGGCAGCACCGGCTTGCCGGTCGCGGGATCGAGGGCGAAGACCATGCCGGTCTTGTTGCCGGCGATGACCGCCGGCGTCATGCGCCCCTTGATCCGGAACTGCGTGACCAGCGGCGCGGCGGCGGTGTCGTAGTCCCACAGGTCGTGGTGCACGAGCTGGAAGCCCCAGGAGAGCTTGCCGGTGCGCGCGTCCAGCGCCACGACGGAGTTGGCCCAGCGGTTGTCGCCCGGGCGCAGGCCGCCCCAGTAGTCGGGGCTGGCGCTGCCGGTCGGCACATAGACCAGATGCCGCTTGGGGTCGGCCGAGAGGATCGACCAGGCGTTGCCGGCGCCGGTCTTCCAGCTCTCTGCCGGGACGCCCGCCGGCTTGACCATCGGCTCCCAGGTCCAGACGAGCTTGCCGGTCCGCGCATCGAAGCCGCGCACCGCGCCGCTGGGCATCTCGGCGCGGGAATTGTCGTCGATGGCCGAGCCCACCACCACGACGCCATCCACGACGATCGGCGGCGAGGTCATGTGATACTGGCCGATCCGGTAGCGGGCCACGTCACGCAGACTGACCACGCCGTCCTGGCCGAAGCCCGGGCACGGGAGGCCCGTCGCGGCGTCCACCGACACCAGGCGCGCATCCAGCGTCGCTTCGTAGAGCCGAAGCGCGCAGGCGCCCTTGCCGGCCTTGGGGTCGCGCCAGGCGGCCAGGCCGCGGTTGATCAGGCCGTCGCCGTAGGGGGCCGCCAGGTAGACCTTCGGGTCGTAAGACCAGAGCTGCTTGCCGCTGGTGGGATCGATGGCGATCATCCGGTTGAACGGCGTGGTCAGATAGAGCCGCCCGTCCAGGAACAGCGGCGTGGTCTCGAAGCCGCTGCGCGGAGTCCCGCGCGTCTTGCCGTCGGAGATGTCGCCAGTGTGGAAGGTCCAGGCGGGTTTGAGGCCGGCCACATTGGCCGGCGAGATCTGGGTCAGCGGCGAGAACCGCGTTCCGCCCAGGTCGCGCCCGTAGGCCCCCCATTCGTCGGCCCGCGCGCCTTGCACACCCGCCACCAGCACCGCCGCCGCGCCCGCCAGCCACATCGCCATCTTCATTTCGATCGCTCCTAGGTCAGCCCCATCAGGGTTGGCCGGAGAGATCATCCTGCGCCGTCGCGCCGCCAGCGCCCAGTGACCAGCGGCGTCGCGCCTGGGCCGTCCGGCGCCTGCTGCGGGACGAACGGCGGGCGTGACGGGACGAGCGGAAGGCCCGGGCTTGACGCCCGGCGGCCCAGACCGTTTCTCCCGCCCAGTTTCACGCGAGGGCTTCCATGGAAACGCGCAAGGTCGGTCCGTTCGAGGTCTCAGCCATCGGGTTGGGCTGCATGGGGCTTTCCCACGGCTATGGCCCGCCGACGCCGCGCGACCAGGCCGAGCGGGTGCTGCTGGGCGCCCTCGACGCCGGCTACAGCTTCTTCGACACCGCCGCGGTCTATGGCCTGGGCCACAACGAGACCCTGGTCGGCGAAGTCCTGGGGTCGCGGCGCGACGCGTTCGTCCTGGCCTCCAAGTGCGGCATCACGGTCGGCGACGAGCGCCGGATCGACGGCAGCCCGGCCAATATCAAGGATACCTGCGAGCGCAGCCTGAAGCGCCTGAAGACCGAGGTGATCGACCTCTACTACCTGCACCGCTGGGACAAACGCGTGCCCATCGAGGACAGCGTCGGCGCGCTCGCCGACCTCAAGGCCGAGGGGAAGATCAGGGCGATCGGCCTTTCCGAGGTCTCCGCGCCCACCCTGCGCCGGGCGTGCGCCGCCCATCCGATCGCCGCCCTGCAGACCGAATATTCGCCGTGGACGCGCAACCCGGAGATCGCCGTCCTGGACGCCTGCCATGAACTCAGCGTCACCTTCGTGGCCTTCTCGCCGGTCGGGCGCGGGTTCCTGGCCGGCGGGGTGCGCGATCCGGGGAAGTTCCAGCCGGGGGACATGCGGATCGCCATGCCGCGCTTCCAGGGTGACGCCTTCGCGGCGAACCTCGCCATGCTGGAGCGCTTCGCCGAGGTCGCCCGCGACGCCGGCTGCACGCCGGCGCAGCTCTGCCTCGCCTGGCTGATGAAGAAAGACCCGAGGATCGTCCCGATCCCCGGCACGACGCGGCCCAAGCACATGCGCGAGAACGCCGGGGCGGCCCTGGTCGTGCTGTCGGACGAGACCGTGGCCCGGGTCGACGCCCTGGTGAACGCCCAGACCGTCACCGGCCCGCGCTATCCGCCGGCCATGCAGTCAGCGGTCGACACGGAACGCACGCCGGCCGAAGCGGAGGCGTGAGCGCCATGACCTACAGGCTCTACTATTCGCCCGGCACGGCCAGCCTGGCGGTGCACTGGATGCTGATCGAGCTCGGCGTGCCGTTCGAGACCGTGTCGCTCGATTTCGAGGCCGGCGACCAGCGCTCGCCCGCCTACCTCAAGCTGAATCCCATGGGCCGTGTGCCGACGCTGCTGATCGACGGCGAGGCCTATGCGGAGTCCGGGGCGCTCATGATGCTGCTGGCCGAGCGCCACCCGGGCGCGGGCCTCGCGCCGGCGCCCGGCGATCCGCAGCGGGCCCGCTGGATCGAGCTCATCGTCCACCTCGCCAACAATGTGCAGCCGGCCATGCGCGACTGGTTCTATGCGGACAAGGACGGCGAGTCCGAAGGGGCCGAGGCGGTCCGCGCGCTCGCCCGGCGACGGATCGAGGCGGCCTGGCCGCGGCTGGCCGAGCGCTTCGCCGACGGCCGCGCCTTCCTGTTCGGCGAGATCCCGGGCGCGGCGGATTTCCTGGCGGCCATGCTGATGCGCTGGTCGCGGAACATGCCGCATCCGGCCAGCGAACAGCCGGCGCTGGCGGCCTATCTGGCGCGCATGGCGGCCCTGCCGTCCTACCGCGAGCTTTGCCGGCGCGACGGCATCGCGCCCTGGCCCTAGACCCTGTCCCGATTGGCTTGAATCAAGCCCATCGGGATGAACAGGGTCGTCGCTCTTTGCTGGGAGCCCTTCTTATCCACTCACGATGATCCATCGTGAGTGGGAAGGGCTCTAGGCTGCGAGCGCACCGTCGGCGAGCTGTTTGACGAAGGCGTCGGCGGCGGGCGTGTCCCACATGTTGCGGCCGTTGGGGCCGGGCCCGCCGAGCGCGCGGCCCCGCAGGCGCCCGGCGGGATCCACCAGCAGCAGGCACGGCAACGAGGCGGCGCGGACGACCACGCCCGGCGGCAGGTTCGGCGGAACCTGCGTCGGCTTGATCGACGCCAGGGCGTCCATCAGCGCGCGTCCGTCGCGGCTTCCGTCCACGAGACTGCCGATGTCGGCGCCCTTCAGCGCGGCCAGGCGATCGCGGGCGTCGGCATAGCTGCGCAGCGTCTTGGAGCCGGTGGCGATCGGCAGGATCTCGAACGCGCGCCCGCCGTACACGCGGTTCAGCCGCGCCATGGCGGGCATCTCGGCTAGGCAGGGCGCGCACCATTCGGCCCACAGCGTCACCAGCAGGGTCTTGCCCCGCCAGCGGGCGAAGGGTTGCGGACCGTCCGGGCCCAACAGCGGGATCGCTTCGGGCCAGGCCGCGGCCTCGGCGGGGGCGCTGAAGCTGGCGGCGCGGACATTCCGCGCCAGCGGACCGGCCGCAAAGGTCGGCCGCGCGGTCCAGGTCACCGCTTGCGTCCCGCCCTGGCCAAGGACGGCGCCGGGCAGGGTCGCCGCCGCCAGTCCCAGCAGCGCCGTCCGTCGGTCGAGGTTCGCCCCGCTCATGCCGCCCTCCCGGCCCCCGCGCCCGGCGGCGCGCCGAGCTAGACCATGCCAGCCTTGCGCAGGGACTGGTAGGCCTTGATCACCCGCTGCAGGCGGTGCTCGCCGGAGCGGTCGCCGCCGTTGGCGTCCGGGTGCAGGCGGCGCACCAGCTCGGTGTAGCGCGCGCGGATCTTCGGGCCGTCGGCGTTGACGTCCAGGTCGAGGTCGGCCAGCGCGTTGCGCTCGATCTTGCCCAGCCGGCGGTCCTCGGCCTCCGGCATCGGCTTGCCGCCGTTCTTGCCGAACAGGTTGAACGGATCGCGATAGCCCTCGCCCTTGCGGAACTTGGCGGAGAAGGCCGCGGCCTCGCGGCTCATCCGCCCGGCCTTCATCTCCCAGGTGGGCCGCCCGCCCGTGAACAGCTCCTCGTGCTGGCGGCGGCGGACCTCGCCCTCGCTCATGCCCGCGAAGAAGTTCCAGTTGCGGTTGTACTCGGCCGCATGCGGCTGGCAGAACCAGTAGTGCTCGTTCAGCATGTCCCGCGATTTCGGGGCCCGCGCCGTCGCCGCCAGCCGGCAGCCGGGATGGTCGCAGGCCCGCTCGCCGGGCTTCAGGGCATGCACGTCCTCGGCCCGCGCGTCCTCCTCCTTGGAGGGCGGACGGACGCGGATGTCGACAAACCGGGGCTTGTATTGAAACGCGGCGACCATGAGCCAAGTATGGGGCCGAGATAATCCCTTTCAAGAATTGAAGATCGGACCGATGGGCGCCATATTTGATGCCATCCAACAGAAGCTGAGCAGCGAGTTCGCGCCCACCCGGCTCGAGATCGAGGACGACTCCGCCCGCCACCACGGTCACGCCGGCGCGCGGCCGCAGGGCGAGAGCCACTTCAACGTGACGATCGAATCGGCGGCCTTCGCCGGCGCCGCCAAGGTGGCGCGCCAGCGGATGGTCTATCGCGCCCTCGCCGAGGAGCTGGCCGGTCCGCTGCATGCGCTCTCGGTAAAGGCCCTGGCGCCGGGCGAGAGCTAGCGGCTAGACTAAACAAGCGTTTGAAGAGCCGCCTCTCGTGCGGCCGGTACGGGGAGTCCTTGGCTTGAAGACCACGATCACCGTCAATGGCGAGGCCAGGGCGCTGGACCTCGACCCGCGCACCACCCTGCTCGATGCGCTCCGCGAAACCCTGCATCTGACGGGGACCAAGAAGGGCTGCGACCACGGCCAGTGTGGGGCCTGCACGGTGCTGGTCAACGGACTGCGGATCAATTCGTGCCTGTCGCTGGCGGTGATGCACGACGGCGACGCGGTCACCACCATCGAGGGCGTGGGCGCGGTCGACAGGCTGGCGCCCATCCAGCAGGCGTTCCTGACCGAGGACGCCTTCCAGTGCGGCTACTGCACGCCGGGCCAGATCTGCTCGGCGCTCGGCATGCTGGCCGAGGTGGCGGAGAACTGGCCGAGCCAGGAGACCACGGACCTCACCGGCAAGATCCGGCTCACCGACGACGAGTTGCGCGAGCGGATGAGCGGCAACATCTGCCGCTGCTCGGCCTATCCGCAGATCGTGGCCGCGATCCGCGCCGTCTCGGGGCTGCCCGCATGAGGCCCTTCACCTACGAACGCGCCGCCGACGCTGCGGCCGCGGTGAAGGCCGCGGTCGAGACGCCGAATTCCAAGTTCATCGCCGGCGGCACCAACCTGCTCGACCTGATGAAGCTGGAAATCGAGCACCCCGCCCACCTGGTCGACGTGGGCCGCCTGCCGATGGCGGGCGTCGAGGACACGCCCGAGGGGGGCTTGCGGATCGGGGCCATGGCCAGCAACAGCCACGTGGCCGCCGACGCCCGCGTCCGGTCGCGCTATCCGGTGCTGACCCAGGCCATCGTGGCTGGCGGCTCCGGCCAGCTGCGCAACAAGGCCACCACCGGCGGAAACCTCCTGCAGCGCACCCGCTGCGCCTACTTCTACGACACGACCAAGCCCTGCAATAAGCGCGCGCCGGGGTCCGGCTGCGGCGCCCTGGAGGGCCTCAACCGCAACTCGGCGATCTTCGGGGCCAGCCACGCCTGCATCGCCACCCATCCGTCGGACATGGCGGTGGCGATGGCCGCGCTCGACGCGACGGTCGAGACGCTCACCCCTTCCGGCCAGGCCCGCGCCTTCCCGATCCTGGAGCTGCACCGGCTGCCGGGCGAGACGCCGGACGTCGAGACCCACCTGATCCCCGGCGAGCTGATCACCGCGGTGGTGCTGCCGCCGCCGCCGGCCGGCGGCCAGGTCTACCGCAAGGTCCGCGACCGGGCCTCCTACGCCGCAGGTCTGGCGAGCGTCGCCGTGGCCGGCGGCAAGCTGGCGTTCGGCGCCGTGGCCCACAAGCCCTGGCGGGCCGCTGACGCCGAGGCCGCCCTCGCCGCCGGCGCCTCGCCCGCCGAGGCCGTCGCCGCCGAACTGGCCGGTGCGAGCGAGAACGGCCGCAACGGGTTCAAGATCAAGCTGATCGGCCGCCTGGTCCCGGCGGCCATCGCCGAAGCGCGTCAACAGGGGAGGGGGGCATGAGCTCGGTTCTCGACTGGGAAGCCACGCCCAATCCGGTCAAGGACAACCGCGCCGGCAACATCGGCAAGGCGGTGGACCGCTACGAAGGCCCGCTGAAGGTCACCGGCACGGCGCCCTACGCCTATGAGGTCGAGCCGCCCTCGCCGCCGGCCTATGGCGTGCTGGTCTCCGCGCCCATCGCCAAGGGCCGGATCACCGCCGTCGACACCGCCGCGGCGGAGGCCTCGCCGGGCGTGCTGTTGGTCTGGACCTACAGGAACGCCCCCGCCCAGGGGCCGCGGCCCGAGCGGTACGACTTCTTCACGCCCTCGCCCCGGCCCGCGCTGGAGTCCGAGCAGGTGCATTTCTTCGGCCAGCAGGTCGCCATCGTCGTGGCCGACACCTTCGAGAACGCCCAGGCCGGCGCGGCGCTGGTGAACCTGACCTTCGAGGACGACGCCAAGTCGGTGATCTTCCACGACCATTACGACGAGGCCGTGCAGCCGCCGGGCGAGTCCGACGTCGAGATCGGCGACTTCGAGACGGCCTTCGCCGCCGCGCCGGTGAAGATCGACGACGTCTGGCGCACCCCGCTGCAGAACCACTGCCAGATGGAGCCCTGCGCCACCACCGCCTGGTGGGAGGGCGACCAGCTGACCGTCCACACCTCGGTGCAGATGGTGCGCTTCGCCCAGAACTCGCTCGCCGAGACCCTGATGATGCCGCACAAGTCCGTGCGCCTGCTCACCCGCTACGTCGGCGGCGGCTTCGGCGGCAAGGGCTCGTTCTACGAGGACCTGGTGCTGGCCTCCCTGGCCGCGCGCGAGCTCGGCAAGCCGGTGAAGGTGGCGCTGTCCCGCCAGCAGATGATGCACGGCACCGTGCATCGCCCGGCGACCGAACAGCATGTGCGCCTGGGCGCGACGGCCGATGGCCGGCTCACCGCCATGTCGCTGATGACCACCACCCACTGCGACCGGCGGGGCAACTTCACCGAGCACGCCTCGAACTTCGCCCGCAACCTCTATGCGGCCCCAAACCGCCTGACCGGCCACCGCCTGGTGCGGCTGGACCTGCCGGTGGCCAGCGCCATGCGCGCGCCGGGCGAGGCCTCGGGCACGCTGAGCCTCGAGGTGGCCATGGACGAGCTGGCCGAGAAGCTCGGCCTGGATCCCGTCGAGCTGCGCATCCTCAACGAGCCGGAGACGGACCCGGAGACCGGCAAGCCGTTCTCCATCCGCCAGCTGGTCCGCTGCATGCGCGAGGGCGCGCAAGCGTTCGGCTGGGCCAACCGCAATCCGAAGCCCGGTCAGGTCCGCGACGGCCGCTGGCTGGTGGGCCTGGGCATGGCCGCGGCGATCCGCGGCAACTTCCTGCTGCCCGCCAAGGCCAGCTTCACGGTCGACGCCGAAGGCGTGATCACCGTCAAGCAGGGCATGACCGACATCGGCACCGGCACCTACACCGTGCTGGCCCAGATCGCCGCCGAGACGCTGGGCGTGCCGCTCGGCGACGTGCGCGTCGAGATCGGCGATAGCGAACTGCCGCCCGCCCCGGGCTCCGGCGGTCAGTTCGGCGCGGCGACCGCGGGCTCGGCGGCGCTGGACGCCGGCATGAACCTTCGCAAGGCCATCGCCGATATCGCGGTCGCCGACCCGGCCTCGCCGCTGTTCGGCGGCCCGTCCGAGGACATCACCTTCCAGGACGGCGTCATCGCCATCGCCAACCGGTCCGAGCGGCTCTCCGACCTGATCCGCCGCAACCGCCCCGAGGGCCTGACCGCCGAGGGCGAGGTCCGTCCCGCCGCCGATTCCGGCAAATGGAGCTCGCACACCTATGGCGCGCACTATGTCGAGGTGGGCGTCGACACGGTGACCGGCGAGGTCCGCACGCGCCGCATGCTGGGGGTGTTCGCCGCCGGCCGGATCCTCAACGCCAAGACCGCCCGCAGCCAGCTGACCGGCGGCATGATCTGGGGGGTCGGCTCGGCGCTCACCGAGGGCAACACCGTCGACGCCCGCTACGGCTCGCTGATCAACCAGGACCTGGCGGGATACCTGGTGCCCGTGCAGGCCGATATCGGCGAACTCGACGCCATCATGCTCGACGAGGTGGACGACAAGGCCAACCCGATGGGCATCAAAGGAGTCGGCGAGCTGGGCATCTCCGGCGCCGGGGCGGCGGTGGCCAACGCCATCTACAACGCCTGCGGCGTGCGCGTGCGCGACTATCCGATCACCCCCGACAAGCTGCTGGCGGCGCTCCACGGCTGAGGCGTTTCCAGAATCGCATCGCTGTTATGCGAAAATCGCATCTAACGCCGTGTCGCATCGTACCTATCTCAGGCGTCTTGAAGGCAGCGCTTTCAAGACTTCGAGGAGACGGGACGTGAAACTGATTTTGCCGCTGGCGAGCCTGGCTGGCGCCTTCGCCTTGCTGTTCAACGGCTGGGCGGCGACGAGCCTCAGCTACCTTTAGAGGGCGGGTTCGGCCCCGGTTCAGGCGACGTCGCGCATGGGTGCGCTGTCACCCCATCCGGCAATGTTCTGCACGACTTCGATCAGGGTGTCGGCCCTGATCGGCTTGGTCAGGTGGGCGTCCGCCCCGGCGGCCCGCGAGGCTTCGGCGTGTTCGGGCATCGCATTGGCGGTCAGCGCATAGATCGGTGTGCGCGGGTCGCCCCTGTCGGTTTCGCGTTGACGGATCGCGCGGATGGCGGTCAGGCCATCCATCACCGGCATCTGCATGTCCATCAGGATCAGATCGAAAGACTGGTCGGCACAGGCGTCGACCGCCTCCTGACCATTCTCCACGCTCGTCAGGTCGACGCCGATGGTTTCGAGGATCAGCTCCACCACGCGGCGGTTGGTCGGGTGGTCCTCGGCGAGCAACACCCGCATCGCGACGTCCGGGTCCGTGCGGCGAGCCGACTCCGTGGCGACCGCGGCGGACTCCCCCGATGTCTCGCCGCGGACCGGCTCCAGCTCGACCGTGAAGGTGAATATGGCGCCCTGTCCGGGCGTGGCCTCGGCGGTCAGGGAGCCGCCCATCTGTTCGGCCAGAGAGCGGGAGATCGCCAGTCCAAGTCCTGTGCCGCCATACCGGCGGGTGATCGAGCCGTCGGCCTGTTCGAAGCGCTCGAAGAGCCTGGCCTTGGCTTCGGCGTCAAAGCCGATTCCCGTATCGGCGACCGAGAACGAGATTCGAACCTTGCCGGCATCGGTCGGTGTCTCGGTCACCGTCAGGCGGACCGAGCCGCGAGCCGTGAACTTGATCGCGTTCGAGATAAGGTTCGACAGGATCTGGCGGATGCGGAACACGTCGCCGCCCAACGCGCCGGTCATCAGCGGCGGCAACTGGACCTCGAAATCCAGGCCCTTGGCGCCGGCTGTCGGCTCGAACAAGGCCGTGACGGGGGTGACCGCATGGGCCAACTCGAACGGCTCCATCTTGAGGGTCATGCGCCCGGACTCGATCTGCGCCAGGTCGAGGACGTCGGAGAGCAGGCTTTCGAGCGTCTGGGCCGAGGTCTCGATCAGCCGCAGCATGTCGCGCTGCTCCTGCTTCAGGTCCGTCCGCGCCAAGGCGCCGGCCACGCCCATCACCCCGTTGAGCGGCGTGCGGATCTCGTGGCTCATATTGGCCAGGAATTCGCTCTTGGCCGTGTTGGCCGCCTCGGCGGCGTCACGAGCATGGTCCGCGGCGAGCTCGGCGTGCTTGCGCGCGGTGATATTCTGCAGGACGCCGACGACGCCGACGGACTGGCCTTGCGCATCCAGCAACTCTTCGCCGCCGGCGAACACCCAGACGTCCTTGCCGTGGACGGGCCGCACCCGGTACTCGGCGCGGAACGGGCGTCCCTCGGCCAGGCATTGATCCCAGGTGGCCATGCCGTGAGCGACGTCATCCGGATGGACCAGATGCCAAAGGTCGTCCTTGATCTCCTCGAAGGTCGGGGGATGCTCGAAGAAGGTGTCCTTGGCGCCCTCGTTCCACAGTTCCTGTTTGACGTAGTCCACCTCGAAGACATGCACGTCGGCGATTTCGACGGCCAGTTTCAGGCGACGGCGGGAGTGCTCGACGTCCTCCAGCGCCCGAACAAGGTCGGTGATGTCGTTGGTGATGACCAGCAAGCCGCAGACGTCGCCCTCGGCGTCCCGCCACGGGGTCACCTCGACGCGCACCCAGGGGCGCGCGCCGTTGGGAAGGGTGAAACGGACACGATCTGCGCGCAGGGTTTCGCCGGACAGCGCCTGCTCGCAGGCGCCCGACCAGAGATCTTTGGTGCCCGGAAACAGCTCGAAGAGCGTCTTGCCGGCTACCTCGACGTTCGTCAAACCCATGTCGATCAGCCATTGCGGGCTTACGCGCTGCAGGCGCAGGTCCCGATCCGTGACGATCAAGGAGATCGGAGAAGACCCCACGACGGTCGAAAGGATCCGGCCGGCCACGCCGGCCTCAGCGTTGGCGTCCGCCAGATCCATCAGCAGGCCGGGACGTTCGTACTCGTGCGCCAGAAGGTCGGCCAGGGTCCTAAGATCCTCGGCCGTCGTCGCGTCAAACGCCCTCGGCTCGGGGTCGACGACGTAGAGGACGCCGATGCGCTGACCGCCCGTCAGCAGGATCGGAGCCGCGGCGCAGAAGCCGCTGAGGGGCGCCGGCCCGGGGGGTTCGCCTTCCTGCGGCTTCGCGCAGATATCCGCGATCCAGAGGTCCTCGATCCCGGCGGAACGCGCGGTGGCCGCACCGCGTATGGCCGCCGGCCGCGCGCTGGCGGAACGGACGCGGCTCGACGAGATGAGGTCGCCATCCTCCAAGGCGATGCCGCCGAGGCTGGCATTGGCGCCGATCCGCGCCAACCGCGCGATGCGCACGCAGGTCGTCCGGAACCCCTCAGGATCGGCAGTCCAAGGCCGGACAGCGGTCGGGTCTCTCTCTGGGCGGAGCGGGCTGTCGGCCATCTCTCAATCCTGATTGGACCAGGGTTCCTCGTACGCCGTACGATATGCGGGAGTGGTAAATATTCATGGGCCGTCACAGCTCGGCGGAGGCTGTCGCATTGTGCCAAATCGCCGCAGCGTCCCAGAGAAGGCCGCCCGTTCGCGCGGCATGGCTGGAGCCTCAGCCGGACGTGGCGCCGGTTCGCGCCGCCATGCTGAGCCTATCGGCCTCGCCCGCCCCGCCTGCTAGGCCGGGCTGACCTTGGCGTGCAGCTCGCCGAGCACGCGCGCCAGGTCGCCCTCGCGGAAGGGCTTCTGCAGCACGGGCGAACCCCGATCGACGTCGCGCAGGCCTGCGTCCCCATAGCCGGTGGCGAAGGCGAACGGACAGCCGCGCTCGCGCAGCAGGTCGGCCAGCGGGAAGATCGGCTGCCCGCCGAGGTTCACGTCCAGCACCGCGCAGTCCAGCTCGCTGGCCTTCATCAGCTCGATGGCCTCGTCGAGCCGCGACGCGGGCCCCACGACGACGCAGCCCATGTCGGCCAGCATGTCCTCGATCAGCATGGAGACCATCATCTCGTCTTCCACCACCAGGACGCGGAGGCCGGCGAGTTTGGCAGTATCGGTCATTCAGGAGGCTCCCGGGCCCGGAGGGGTTGGCGTCCGCTCCAAGGCAGAGCAACAGAGGTTCCGCGCCACAATCAAGCGCCATCTTGCGCTGTGTCGGCCAGACGACTGAGGATTTCCATGCGGCATGGCGTCCACCGCCTGAACTCATGGGGGTGCGCGCCCTTGCGTCCAGAACCCGACATAGCGGTCAGGTGAATCCGGCCGACCCCGTCGGGCTCTAATCGCCGCCGTCCTTGGCGGCGGGCCAGATCTGCAGCCTGGTGATTCGGTTCACCTTGCGCTCCAGGACCACGAAGCGATGTCCGAGGAAGACGAAGGTCTGGCCCGCCTCGGGAATCCGCTGGGCCTCGTGGATCAACAGGCCCGCGACCGTCACCGCCTCGTCGTCCGGCAGGTCCCAGTTCATGGCCCGGTTTAGGTCGCGGATGGTGACCGACCCCTCCACGGTGACCGAGCCGTCCTCGTCGGCGGTCACGCCGGCCGGCGCGGTGTCGTGCTCGTCCTCGATCTCGCCGACGATCTCCTCGAGGATGTCCTCCAGGGTCACCAGGCCCTGCAGGGCGCCGTATTCGTCCACCACCAGGGCGAAATGCGTCCGGCGCTTCAGGAAGGCGGCCAGTTGGTCCTTCAGGCTGGTGGTTTCGGGGATGAACCAGGGCTGGCGCACGATGGCGGCCATGTCCACCGCCTCGATCCTGCCGTCGGCGTCGGCCAGCGCTTGCAGCAGGTCCTTGTTGTGCAGCACGCCCACGATGTTGTCCGGATCCTCGCGGTAGAGCGGCAGGCGGCTGTGGCCGCTGCTCAGCACCTCGGCCAGGATGTCGCGCGCGCTCTGGTCGGCGTCGATGATGGCTATGGAATTGCGGTGGACCATCACCTCGCTGACGTCCATCTCGGCCAGGTCCAGCACCCCGCCCAGCATCCATCGGTCGTGGGTTTCCACCAGGCCCTCGGAGTGGTGGTACTCCACCGCCCCGCGGATTTCCTCGTGGGCGGCCAGGACGTCCATCTCCATGCCCAGGCGCACGCCGAACAGCCCCAGCGTCTTTCGCACGACGTACTGGATCGTGAAGATGATCGGACCGAAGACCTTCACCACGACCAGGGCCGGGCCGGACAGGAACCGGGCCACGTCGTCGGAGCGCAGGATGGCCAGGGTCTTGGGCAGGACCTCGGCGAACACCAGGATCAGCACGGTCATGATGGCGGTGGCCGCGGCCACGCCCCAGGCGCCGGGGATCGCGCGGGTGATCACCTGGGTGGTGAGCGCCGAGGCCAGGATGTTGATGAGGCTGTTGCCCAGCAGCACCGCCCCGATCATCGTCTCCTGGTCGGAGAGCAGGCGGTTGACCCGGCGCGCGGCGCGGTCGCCCTCGCGTTCGAGCTGGTGCATACGCGCGCGGCTGGCGGCGGTGAGCGCCGTCTCGGCGGCCGAGAACAGCGCCGAGAGCCCCATCAGAAGGAAAACGATCGGCGCAAGCGCCATGATGGCGGCCATCAGGTCGCCCCTTCTTGCTTGAGGAATGCGGTGACGGCGGCGGGGTCGACGTCCCGTGCGACAAAGGCGTCGCCCAGGCCGCGCGCCAGGATGAAGGTCAGCCTGCCGCCCTGGGCCTTCTTGTCCTGCGCCATGTGGCGGACCAGGCGGTCGGCGTCGAAGGGCGTCTGCGAAATCTCCGCGAGGCTCGCCGGCAGGCCGGCCGCGGCGATGGCGGCCGTGGCCCGGCGCGCGTCCTGGCCGTCGCAGAGCTGTTGCGTGGCCGAGAAGCGGAAGGCGAGCGCCATGCCGGCGGCCACCGCCTCGCCGTGCAGCAGGGCCGCGCCATAGCCGGTCTCGGCCTCCAGCGCGTGGCCGAAGGTGTGGCCGAGGTTGAGCAGCGCGCGGCGGCCCTGTTCCGTCTCGTCTTCCGCCACGATCTCCGCCTTCATCTCGACGCAACGCGCGACGGCGCGCGAAAGGGCCACGGGATCGCGCGCCAGCACGCCGGCGGCGTTGGCCTCCAACCATTCGAAGAACCCGAAGTCGCCCAGCAGGCCGTACTTGACCACCTCGGCGTAGCCGGCGCGCATCTCGCGGTCGGGCAGGGTGGAGAGCACGTCCAGGTCGGCCAGCACCAGCCGCGGCTGGTGGAAGGCGCCCACCAGGTTCTTGCCGCGCGCCGTGTCGATGGCGGTCTTGCCGCCCACCGAGGAGTCCACCTGCGCCAGCAGGGTGGTCGGGATCTGCACGAAATCGATGCCGCGCTTGTAGATCGCCGCGGCGAAGCCCGCGAGGTCGCCGACCACGCCGCCGCCGAAGGCGGTGACCGCGTCGCCGCGGTCGAGCTCCAGCGCCAGCAGGCGGTCGCTCACCTCCGCCAGGCCCGCGAAGCTCTTGGTCTGTTCGCCGGGAGCGACGATCACCGGCAGGGCGGCGACGCCGGCCCGCTCCAGCGCCGCGGTCAGGCGTGCGCCATGCAGCGCCCAGACGGTCTCGTCGCTGACGACGGCCGTGCGGCGGCGCTTGAGCAGGGGCACCATCGCCTCGCCGGCGGCGTCGATCAGGCCCGGGCCGACCCGCACCTCATAGGCCCGCGCGCCCAGCCCGACGGTGATCGCGCGGCTCATGACGGTTCCGTCCGCAGCCGGTCCGACAGTGCGCTGATCACCTGCTCGACCGTCACGTGATGGGCCGCGTCGCCGGTCTCGACGATGACGTCGGCCAGGCCGTAGGCCGGATAGCGCGCGTCGGCCTGGGCCTGCAGCACCTCCAGCGGGTCCCTGCCGGCCAGCAGAGGGCGGGTGTCCTTGCGCGACACCCGGCGGGCCAGGATGTCCAGGTCGGCCTTCAACCACACCGACACGGCGCGCGACTTGATCAGCTCGCGGGTCTGCGGGTTCATGAAGGCGCCGCCGCCGGTGGCCAGCACGTGCGGCGGCTGGTCCAGCAGGCGCGCGATCACCCGCCGCTCGCCCTCGCGGAACGCCGCCTCGCCCAGGTCGGTGAAGATGTCGGAGATCGATCGGCCGGCGGCGGCCTCGACCTCGGCGTCGGCGTCGCGGAACGGCAGGTTGAGCGCACTGGCGAGCCGCCGGCCGACGCTCGACTTGCCGACGCCCATCAGGCCCACGAGGGCGATGGTGCGGTGGCGCAACGGTGCATAGCGATCCATGAACGGCCAAGGTCTACACGAGGCAGCGCCCTCGCGCCAACTTCCGGCGCCCGCTATCATCGCGCCATGTCGCGTCTCGCCTGCCTGCTCGCCGCCCTCGTTCTCGCCGGATCGGTGATCCCGGCCGCTGCGCAGCAGCCCGCCCCGGGCGCGGCGGCGGGCGCCGACAGGGGCGTTGAGGTCTCGACCCTCGCCGCCCCGGACGCCTTCTCCACGCCTGGCCGCGACACCGGCCTGCCGCCGACGTTGTGGCGCGGGGCCTCGGTGAGGACCGCCCAGACCGTCCTGCCGCTTCTGGCCGCGCGCACGCTCTCGCCGGCCGCCGCCGCGCTGGCCCGCCGCGTGCTGGCGGCCGGCGCGCCGGGGCCGCAGGGGGCCGACCAGGACGCCGCGCTCACGGCCGCGCGGGCCAGCGCGCTGATGGCCCAGGGCGACGCCAGGGCCGCCGCGGCGATCCTCGCCCGCGCCCCGGGCGTCGACCGCTCGCCGGAGTTGGCCCATGCGGCGGCGGAAAGCGCGCTGCTGGCCGGCGACGACGCGCGGGCCTGCGCCGTCGCCCAGGGTCTGGGCGCGGGCCGCGACGAGGTCTACTGGCTGCGGCTTCGCGCCTATTGCCAGGCGCTCGCCGGGCGCCTCGACCAGGCGCAGCTCACCTTCGAGCTCGCCCAGGCCCAGGCCAAGGACGCGCCGTTCGGCCGGCTGATGAGCGCCAAGTTGTCGGGGTCCGGCAATCCGGGGCCAGCCTCCCTGCGCAACGGCCTGGACTACGCGCTCTCCAGGAGCCTCGGCCTCGATCTGGCCGCCGCCAAGGCCTCGCCCGCCGTCGCCGCGGCCCTGACGTCCGGCGATCCCGTCGCGCCGGTGCTCGATCCGGCCGGCGCGCCCGCCGACATCGCCGTGCTGGCCGAGACCCTGGCGCGCGGCGAGCCGGTCCGCGAGGCCGTCATCCAGGCCATGCTCGAGGCGGCCGGCTATCCCGAGCCCAAGGCGCGCGCCCGCGGCCAGGCGGCGGCGGCGCTGGCGTTGGCCTTCAGCGGACCGCTGACCGCGACGACGCGCGCGGATCTCGCCGCGCTCACCTTGCCCGAAGGCAAGGCGCCGGTGGGCCGCGACCTCGCCTTGGACGCCGCCGGCGAACAGAAGCTGATGGGCGAGGCGGCGTTGCTGTCGCTCTGGACCTGCGCCGAGGCGGGGGCCGCGGGACCTTCGATCGGCGACCGGGTGCGGATCGTGCGCGCCCTGCACCTTTCAGGCCTCGAGGCCGACGCGCGGGCCATCGCGCTCGAAGGCCTCCTGGCGCTCAAATGAGCGGTCAGGCCGCCGGCCGCGGACGCGACTGGGCCGAGGCCTTCCTCGAGATGATGTCGGTCGAGCGGGCGGCGGCGAAGAACACGCTCACCGCCTATGCGCGCGACCTGACGGCGGCGACCGAATTCCTGGACGGCCGCGGCCGCGACCTGGCCGACGCCTCGGCCGAGGATGTCGAGGCCTATTTCACCGCCCTGGGCGCGCGCGGGCTCTCGCCGGCCACGGCGTCGCGGCGGCGCGCGGCCCTGCGGCAGTTCTACCGTTTCGTCCTGGGCGAGGGCTGGCGCGCCGACGACCCCTCGCGCCGCGTCGAGGCGCCGAAGAAGGGCCGCAGCCTGCCCAAGGTGCTGAGCCGCGACGAGGTCGACCGGCTGATCGCCGCCGCCGGCGCCCGGGACGGCGCCCAGGGCCTGCGGCTCGCCTGCATGGTCGAACTGCTCTACGCCTCGGGCCTGCGAATCTCGGAGCTCACCGCCCTGACCCTCGCCGCCCTGGCCCGCGATCCGGCCTATCTGATCGTCCGCGGCAAGGGCGGCAAGGAACGGCTCGCGCCCCTGAACGCCGCGGCCCGCACCGCGGTGAAGGCCTATCTGGCGGTCCGTCCCGGCTTCCTGCCCAAGGGCGACAAGGCCAATCCCTGGCTGTTCCCGTCGCGCGGCAAGGAGGCCCGGCTCACCCCGCGCCGCTTCGCCCAGCTGCTGGACGAGGCCGCCGCCGGCGCGGGCATCGACCCGGCCCGTGTCAGCCCGCACGTCCTGCGGCACGCCTTCGCCACCCATCTGCTGGAAGGCGGCGCGGACCTGCGCGTGGTGCAGACCCTGCTCGGGCACGCCGACATCGGCACCACCCAGATCTACACCCACGTGGCCGGAGACCGCCTGGCCGAGGTGGTGGCGAGCAAGCATCCGCTGGGGCGCAAGCGCTGATCCCATCCCTCCTCTTTAGGGGAGGGTGGATCGCGCCGCAGGCGCGAGACGGGTGGGGGACTCAGGCCTGGGCTCGGCGCCTGGACCTTAGTTCCCCACCCCGCTCGCCTTCGGCGAGTCGTTCTCTCCCCTAAAGAGGAGGGATGACTGCCTTAGCCGGTGATCCGGTAGCGGCCGTCGCCGTCCGGGCAGACGCGGACGTAGCGGTAGTCGCGGCCGTAGCTGTCGACCGGCGCGGCGGCCAGGCGGCAGCGCATGCGGCTGTAGTAGGCGTAGTCGTAGCGGCCGCTGCGGAAGTCCGGCGCCTCGCGATAGGCGATGGTGTCGTTGTAGCTGTAGTAGGGGCCGCGGCTGTCGCAGCGGTACTTGTCGTGGGCGTTGCCCACCGAGGCGCCGATGCCGGCGCCGACCACGCCGCCCAGGACCGCGCCGTCGGTGCGGTGGCCGCTGGCGGCGATGTTGGAGCCCAGCGCCGCGCCGGCGAGCGCGCCGAGGATGCCGCCCGCGGTGGCGGCGCTATGGTCGTTGCGGCAGGTCACCACGGGCGGCGCCACATAGGCCGTGGTGCGGCCGTAGCGGTCGGCGTCCGGAGCGTCGTAGCGGCCCCAGCGAGCCTCGTCCCACACCGGGGCCGGACCGTAGTAGCGCACGTAGCTGCCGTAGCCGTGGCGCGCCTCGTAGCGGGCGCGCGCCCGTTCCCACTCGGCGCGGCGGCGCTCGTAGTCGGCGCGGGCGGCCTGGTAGTCCGCGCGGCTGACCTCGTAGTTGTCGCGGCGCTGATCGTAGGTTTCCTTGCGCGCGTCATAGGCGTCCTTCCGGGCCTCGTAGTCCGAGCGGTCGCGCTGGTACTGCTCCTGAGCGTCCTGCGACGGCTGGGTCTGCCGGTATTGCGGGGCCGGCTGCTGGTACTGGGGCTCCTGCTGGTACTGCTGGGGCTGGTACTGCGGGGTGGCCTGGTATTGGGCCATGGCCGGCGTAACCGTCGCTAGCGCCAGGGCCGAAACCATGCCGATCTTCAAGGGGGCGTTCATCACAAGTCTCCGTTTCTCCTCCGACGCGCGGGCGGTGTCGGCGCCCATGGGCTGCGCGTCTTCGGCCCCAACAACCCCCCACGGCGGGCGAGGTTGCATTGGGGAACCGCCGGTCGGCGGCCCGCGCTCTTGTGAGGCGGAGCCTTCCCGCCTAATTTCCCCGCCCACTTCGACATGAAGGACTGAGACCCCCGGATGGCTGTGCATTACCTCGAGTTCGAGCGGCCGATCGCCGACCTCGAAGCCAAGATCGAGGAGCTGTCCAAGCTGTCGGAGTCGGAGGGCTCCGGCGGCTTCGACGCCGAGATCGAGGCCTTGCGGGCCCGCGCCCAGGAGATGCGCCGCGACGCCTATTCCAAGCTCGACGCCTGGCAGAAGACGCTGGTCGCCCGCCATCCCGACCGGCCGCACTTCGTGGACTACGCCGCCGGGCTGATCGACGACTTCCAGGAACTGCGCGGCGACCGCAAGTTCGCCGACGACCAGGCGATCATGGGGGGTCTCGGCCGGTTCCGCGGCCGCCCGGTGGTGGTGATGGGCAACGAGAAGGGCCGCGACACCGTCACCCGCGTGAAGCACAACTTCGGCTACGCCCGCCCCGAGGGCTACCGCAAGGCGATCCGCCTGATGGAGATGGCCGAGCGGTTCAACCTGCCGGTGATCAGCTTCGTCGACACCACGGCGGCCTATCCGGGCATCGCCTCGGAGGAGCGCGGGGTGGCCGAGGCGATCGCGCGGTCCACCGAAAAGAGCCTGATGCTGGGCGTGCCGATGGTGGCGGTGGTGACCGGCGAGGGCGGCTCGGGCGGGGCGCTCGGCATCGCCTGCGGCAGCCGCGTCCTGATCCTCGAGCACGCCGTCTATTCTGTGATCCCGCCGGAAGGCGCCAACTCCATCCTGTGGCGCGGCGCCCGCACCCCGGCCGAGGCCGCGCGCGCGCTCAAGATCACCGCCCAGGACCTGCTGGGCATGAAGATCGTCGACCGGATCATCCCCGAGCCGCCCGGCGGCGCCCACTCCGACCCGGAGGCCGCGCTGAAGTCGGTGGGGGACGCGGTCGAGGAGGAGCTGAAGGCGCTGGAAGGGCTGAGCCCCGACGAGATCCGCAAGCAGCGGGCGGAGCGCTTCTACGCCATCGGGCGCGCGGGGCTGCAGTAGCGCCCTACCTCCCCCGCGAAGCGGCGGGAGGGGGACCGCTCGCCGCAGAGCGAGGGGTGGAGGGGGCGAACCTCAAGCTCTGTGGATGGACTATCGAATTGGACTCGGCGGATGCGGCTTGCCCCCTCCACCACGCCCTCCCACCGGATCGCATCGCGATCCGGCGCCCCCCATGCTTCGCAAGCCACCCCCAGAGGGGGTGGATTGGGCGCGGTTCCCCTCCCACCATTGCTGCCGCAATGGGGGAGGTAGCCTCTCGCCAGTCGCCTCTTGCCTGACGCGGCGTCTCCGCGTTCAGTGTCATCCAAACAATCGTTTGGAGAGACCTCATGGCGCTCAGGACCCGGTTCACCGAGATGTTCGGCATCGAGCATCCCATCGTCCAGGGCGGCATGCAGTGGGTGGGCCGCGCCGAACTGGTGGCCGCGGTCGCCAACGGCGGAGGCCTGGGCTTCATCACCGCGCTCACCCAGCCGACGCCCGAGAAGCTGACCGAGGAGATCGCCCGCTGCCGGTCGCTGACCGACAAGCCGTTCGGCGTGAACCTGACCATCCTGCCGGCCATCAAGCCGCCGCCCTATGCCGAATATCGCCAGGCGATCATCGAGGCGGGCATCAAGATCGTCGAGACGGCCGGCAACAAGCCCATCGAGCACGTCGAGGAGTTCAAGAAGCACGGCATCAAGGTGATCCATAAGTGCACCTCGGTCCGCCATGGCCTTTCGGCCGAGCGGATGGGCGTCGACGCCATCTCCATCGACGGCTTCGAATGCGCCGGCCACCCGGGCGAGGACGACGTGCCCGGCCTGATCCTGATCCCGGCGGCGGCCGACAAGATCAAGATCCCGATGATCGCCTCCGGCGGCTTCGGCGACGCCCGCGGCCTGGTGGCGGCCCTGGCGCTGGGCGCCGAGGGCATCAACATGGGCACCCGCTTCATGGCGACCGTGGAAAGCCCCATCCACGAGAACATCAAGCAGCAGATCGTCGACAACGACGAGCGGGCCACCGAGCTGATCTTCCGCACCATGCACAACACCAGCCGCGTGGCGAAGAACGCGATCTCGACCCAGGTCGTGGCGATGGAACGCGAGGGCGCGAAGTTCGAGGACGTCCGCGACCTGGTGGCCGGCACGCGAGGCCGCAGCGTCTACGAGGTCGGCGACAATGACGCCGGCATCTGGTCCGCGGGCCAGATCCAGGGCCTGATCCACGACATCCCGACCTGCGCCGAGCTGATCCACCGCATCGTCCGCGAGGCCGAGCAGATCATCCACGAGCGCCTCGACCGCATGGCCGGCGCCCGCAGCCTGGCCGACGCTTAGGGCGGCAACGAAGAAGCCGCCGTCCTCGGGACGGCGGCTCCAACGCGCTCTCCTTGCGCGGACGCCGGCGCCAGGGCCGGCGTCCTGCTGGTTTGGATCGCTTAGAAGCGCGCGGTTGCGCCCAGGAAGAAGAAGCGGCCGCGGTTGTCGTAGGTCGATGAACCGGCGCCGGTGCCGGCGAAGGTCTCCGGCAGGTAGGGCGGATATTTGTCGGTCAGGTTCAGGACTCCGCCGCGCAGGTCGATCCTGTCGGTCAGGTGGTATTGGGCGCGCAGGTCGTACGACCAGTAGTCTCCGGTGTAGTACGGCGTGAGCTGGTTCGGCTGGAACGCGTTGTTGGCGATCATCGACCAGATCCAGTGGGTGGTCCAAGTCAGCGACAGCTTGTCGTAGGTCCAGTTGATGTTGCCGGCCGCCTTCCACTCAGGGGTGGCGTTGTTGATGGTGTTGGCGAACTGCGTGTACGCCTGCCCTGGCAGCCCCTGCAACGCCCACCTGTACATCCAGGTGGCGTCGAGGTGCAGGTTGATACTGCCCCAGTCGTGGCCCTTCAGCACGTCGCCGACATCAAACCGGTAGGCGGCCGAATAGTCGTAGCCCTCGATCTTGACCTTGGCGACGTTCTGATTGGTCAGCAGCACCTGGATCACGCCGCCCGGCAGCGAGCCGCCGTTGGTCCCGGTCGGGTCGCGCTGGATCAGCTTGCAGAACGGGTTGGAGGCGAACGGCGTCGTGGCGTCGTAGCAGAGGTTCTGGAACACCGTGTTGATTGGGATCGTGCCGACCTCGTTGCGGATGTTGTACTTGAAGTAGTCCACCGACAGCTGCAGGCCGGGTATCCAGCGCGGCTGGATGACCACGCCCAGTCCGTAGGTGTTGGCGGTCTCCGGACCGAGGTCGGGGTTGCCGCCCTGCAGCAGGGCCAGCGAGGGCCGGCCGGTGCCGATGTTCGACTGGAACGTGGCCGGGTTCCAGCCCGGGATGGCTGCCGCGCAGTTGACCCGGCGGGCCGCCTGCTGGGCGGCCGTGGCGCCGGCGAAGACCGTGGAGTCGCAAGGGTCGCTGGCCGCGTTGGTGAAGTTCCGGCTCTGCGGCGAGAACAGCTCGACGATGTTTGGCGCGCGCACGGCCGTGGCTTCGTTGGCGCGGAAACGGATGTCGTCGACCGGCGCCCAGGTCAGCGCGTAGCGGTGTTGGTTGGCGCGCCCGATGGTGTCGTAGTCCGCGGTGCGGCCGGCCACTTCGAAGGTCAGCTCCTTGGTCCAGAACTGGTCCTTCAGGATCGGAATACGGGCCTCGGCATAGGCCTCGGTCACCGAGAACTTGCCGGACCGGGTGCCGATGGCGTTGAAGAAGAGGGCGCCCGACGCGCCTATCGCATCCTGGGCGAACTCGCTTTTCTCGTAGCGGTGCTCGATACCCATCGCGACCCCCAGCGGGCCGGCCGGCAGGTGCACGAGGTCGAAGTTCACGTTGCCGGCGAGAACGCTCTGACGACCGCTGCTGGTGGTGGTGGACACGCCGTTGGCGTAGCCGATCGCCGCGGCCGAGGCCCCGTTGATCAGGTCCCAGGGCACGCAGCCGGCGGCGGCGGCGTTGAACGCCGGACCCGGGAGGGTCGCGCGGCAGACCACCTGGCCGTTCGAGAGCACGGCGTCGGTGGCGAATATGGTTTTCTGGATGTTCGGCACGCCGAACGACTGGGTCACGCCGGTCAGCACGCCCAGTTGGCCGTACCAATCCCAGTGGATGTCGCGGTCGAAGGCATTGAAGTCGCCCTCCATGCCGCCGACGTAGCGTTCGACGTGACGCCGCGTATCGACGTTGCGGCCGCCGAACTCCTGGTAGAACTTTCCGACGCCGAGGTTGGTCGCCGCGGTCAGCGGCAGGCCCGCGCCGGTGATGAAGCCGCGCAGCTGCTGGTCGGCTGTGGTGTTGCCGGCCAGGAAGCCGTTGTCGCCGTGGAGGGTCACCGCTAGCAGGCCCGGGGAGGTGGTCGAGAAGGCCGGCTGGAAGATGCCATAGCCGTCCACGCGCGCGAAGCTCGCCTCGGCGAACGCCTTCATGTGGTCGGTCATCTGGAATTCGGTATAGGCCCGCACCGTAGCGTGCCGCGTCTCGTTCTGCAGGGCGTTGTAGATGGCGCTGTAGAACAGCGACGGGTCCTGGCAGGTGGGGTTGGCGGTGCGCAGGGCGCAGGCCGGGCTGAGCAGCACCACCTGGGTCGGGTTGCGTACGTCGACGGTGGCCGCGATCGGGTTGTTGGTGCCGAACGGGTTGGCCAGGCTGACGCCGACGTCCGGCCGGATCTCGAAGGTGGCGGTCGGCGCGGTCGTGCTGCGGCTGGCGGGCAGGATGGTCTGGTTGGTGACGCCCACGGCGCTGTTGCGGCGGATGCCGGGGAACAGGCCGACGTCCGCGCGGTCCTTCTGGAAGATCGGGTTCTGGCGGCCATATTCGGCGCCGATCAGGAAGCTGCCGCGGTCGCCCGCGAACTTGGTTCCCCACATGGCGCCGCCGAGGAACTCGGTGCCGTCGCTGTGCGAGGTGATGCCGCCCTGCATGTCGACCTGCAGGCCGTCATAGGACTTCTTCATGATCAGGTTGACCACGCCGGCGATGGCCTCCGAGCCATAGACCGCCGACTGGCCGCCCGGCAGCACGTCGACCCGCTCGATCATCAGGCTCGGGATGGTGTTGAGGTCGACGGCGGGGCTGGCGGCGTCGCTGTTCACGATCCGGCGGCTGTCCATCAGCACCAGGGTGCGATTGGAGCCGAGGCCGCGGATGTCGACCCGCGACTCGCCCGAGTTGAACAGTGTGGACGAGGTGTTCTGGGAGTTGCTGTTGGCCGCGATGCTTGGCAGGTCCATCAGGACGTCGCCGAGGACCGTCTGGCCCGAAGTCCGCAAGGTCTCGGCGCTGACTGTGGAGAGCGGCAGCGGCGCGCTGAAGGTGTCGCGACGGATGCGCGAGCCCGTGACGACGATCTCGGAGACGTCGGCCGCGCCGGCGGCGGTGGTCGCCGCCTTGCCCTGCTGGGCGTAGGCCAGACCCGGGACGGTCAGACAGGTGGCCGTCGCCACGGAAGCAAGCAAAGCCATCCGCAGCGTCGTCGTGGTCGTAACTTTCATTCGTGGCCCCCCGGCCTGGCTATGTGACAAGCGCAGGAATGGTCTCCTGCGCGAACAGGCGTCGCCCGCTTGCATTCCTGGGTTTTTCGGCAAGAAACCTGCGCCATTCACCCCATTCGCGCAAAAAATCACGACGCGGCGGGAAAGCTGTCACGGGCGTGTCATGTCAGCAACGGGAAGTGACCCTGCGACATTGGACTTACGCCGTATTTCGATGTGTTCGGCGGCGAGTGCGGTTTTAAGGTCACATAGATTCCATGATAGCAACCAACCTTCACTATACAGTAGTCGAAATTGCATAGACATCGCGTTTTCGATGACATTGTTCGCAGAACGACGAAAGCCGCCGCCCTGGGGGCGGCGGCTCCAGCGCCGTGCGAGCGATCGACGGGCCGCTGGCGGAGATCCCGCCGGCGGCCGCGCCTGCGCCTTAGAAGCGTCCGGTCAGACCGAACTGGTAGAACCGGCCGATGACGTCGTAGACGCCGATGCCGGTGGTCCCGAACGGCGGCTCGGAGTCGAAGACGTTCTTGACGACGAAGCGCGCCTTCGCGCCGGTCAGGCCGATGTGCGCCTTCTCCGCCCAGGACGTCAGGTCGTAGGTGAACACCAGGTCGTGCAGATAGTAGGGCGCGACGGTGAGCGGCGCCCGGGTTTCGTTGGTGAAGTCGTTGTTGAAGCTCGACCGCGAGATGTAGTTCACCGTCCAGGTGGCCGTGAACGGGGCGCGGACATATTCGAACTGGGCGTTGTACTGGT
>Ga0105240_10002282_pt1 | contig 31057 bp, 22 predicted proteins | sample KBSC54metaG_FD_80426 | JGI IMG/M metagenome (GOLD analysis project Ga0105240, IMG submission 80426) | Corn rhizosphere microbial communities from Kellogg Biological Station, Michigan, USA - KBS C5-4 metaG | ecosystem: Host-associated > Plants > Roots > Rhizosphere > Soil | place: Michigan, USA... | reverse complement strand
GTCGCGAACAGAACCAGCCAGGGCACCAGGCGGGCGAAGAAGGTCGGCGGGGTAACCAACAGCAGCACGGCCCCGAGCGACCCGCCGATCAAGCTGATGAGGACCAGAATGCCAAACGAGACGCCGGCCGCGCCTTCGACGTGCCTGCGTCCTGTCCACCCTGTGGCGATCTGCGCGGGAAACAGGGCGATGGTTGAAGTGATGTTGGCCGCATGAGCGTCCATCCCTGTCAGCATGAGCGAGGGGAGGGTGATGAACGAGCCGCCGCCGGCGAGCGCGTTTTGAGTGCCCGCCCAGAGGGAGGCAAGAAAGAGGATCAGGAATGTCATGGGACGGGGGTTGGATCTCTGGAAGCGGAGGGACGGAGCAGCAGGGCACCATGAGGTGCTAGCGGTAGTGTAGACGCGCCGGGTGCAAGGTCAAAATGTTCGTGAGTGATCAAGTCCTCGGCACGCCAGGCGTCGCGTGCGAGGACCGCGCCAAGGCACGCATTCGCCGGAGCCGCGGACAAGCCATCGTGGGGGCGACAGGAGTTTCGCAGCTGGATGTCCACTCGCTCGCTGCCAAAGTTGATTACGGCGATGGCGCGCTCGCCAGCGCTCTGCGGGACTGCGTTCTCGCGCTCGCGTACGCTGGCACAGCCGCTCGAGTTGGCGCACTCGCCAGCATTGGGGGGCGCGCCTGGCGCTGCGTTCTCCTCGGCGCTCCCGTCGCGCTCATATGCGAGTACCGTATCCTCATGCTCGCTCGACAATAGCGTCATCGACCCAGAGTGAAGCGCTGGCACGGCATGCCGCAACTTGACCAACCCGGCGTAGAAGGGCTCGAGCCCGTAGGCATCACGCCACACGATGGGCGGTCCTCCGCGGTAGGGCTCGAAGGCTGCGCCGACCTCCTCCCCCGCAAAGATCAAGGGCAGTCCGGGTAACGTGAAAAGCAGGGCGGCGGCGCTTCGTGTTTGATCGATCCCGTGTCGGATGACAAAACGCTCGCCGGTATCGTTGTTGTCCAGGAAATGGAGAATCATGAACCGGCTGTTGGCGGGGTGCGCCGCCATGGCTTGGGTGAGGGCCGCCCGTAATGCCCGCAAGTCTGGCGGTGTCGCGTGATCGGTGTAGGCGCTCTCCCAGGCCCATTCACCCAATTTCCGCGTCCAGTCGTAGGCCGCGTCGAAGCCGTGGGTGCGATAGTACGGGTCCAGTCCTGAGGCTTCGGCGAGAAGCACGACGTCCGGATCGACCCGTTTCAATTCACGCCGTAGCAGTGGCCACATCTCAGGGGCGCGCTCACGCACTGCCCAGGCGGCATCCATGCGGAAGCCATCGACGTGAAAGATCCGAACCCAATACGAACAGGCCGCGACGATATAGGCGCGCACGTCCGGGTTGTCGTAGTCCAGATTTTCCAAACGGGTCCAGTCGAAATAATGCACGACCTTTCCGGCCGCATCACGCTGGAACCAGGTGTAGTAAGGCGAAGTGGCGCCGCGCCGCTCGGCGTCCTTGTAGTACGGATGCTCGGCTGACAGATGGTTGGTCACAAAATCCAACAGTACCTTCAGTCCATGGGCATGGGCGGCATCGATCAGCGAGTGCAACTGCGCCTCCGAGCCGAAAGGCTCGCGCACCTGGAAATGATTGGTTACCGCGTAGCCGAAGTCCCCGGGCGGGGCCGCCGTTACGGGAGTGAGCCAGAGGACCCTGGCGCCGAGCGCAGCGATCGCATCCAGCCGCTGTGCCACTCCCGCGAAACCAACCGGGGTGAACAGCGTGGGAGCGGCGCCGTATACAACCGAGTTGTCTACCCACTCGGCAGGCGTATTCTCAACGTCGACTTCTGCTGCAATGCCAGCCGAGACGAGGAACAGAGTCGTGCTCTCGTCGCTACGGCCGAGGACGTCAGTCACACGGAGCGTGACGCGGTAGTACCCGTCGACGGCGGGGACCTGGAATTCGATGTGTTTGCCCGTACCAATAGCGACACCCCCGTCGGTTCCAGGAGCGCTACCGCCGCCGATGACGCCAGCAGTGCTGCCGCCGCCATTTTCGCTACCGCGAATTGCGATAGCAGCCGGATTCCCCAACCCGGTCCGCCAGCGATAACTTTCAATCTCCGCAGGTATCCCCGGCGCCCGCTCCGTTGCTCCAGCGTCCATCCAGACCTTCCCGCCGTCCGACACGCCGGTGCGAATCCACGCACGTGGCCGATCCGCCTCGCGCACAGTCCAGACTTGAACCGCCGCTCCAACGAGGCCCGCGCCAGCCCACCCCCGGCACGTCGCGCGGACTACATTCCGGCCGCTATGCAACCTGACATCGGCGCTGAAGTGATCTGCAAGTAACCACGCGCGCGCTTCGCCCGCAGGAGATTCGACCACGACGCTCTTGCAGAGGCGCCGGTTGATCCGGCCGGTAACCGTGCGCTCGAATCTCCAGGTGTCGCCCCCTGTTGTGTCGGTCGTGATTACGGGCGAGCCGTTGGCGGCCGCCCGGGTGCTCTCACCGGCAGTGCACTCCATGCAGGCTGCCAAGCCGGTAAGGGCCAAAGCAGCTAAAACGTGTGTCATGCATGCCGGCCGGATAAGACAGCCACTCCTGGAGGCCGGTAGCTAACGCTCCGGTACTTGTTGCAACGGTTGCGCCTTGTAGCGCAGATAGCCAAGGCCCAGCAGCCCGAACCAGAACGGCGCGACGTACAACGCTACTCGATTGTCGGCATCCAAGGACAGCATTGCCGTCACTGCGATGAGAAACGCCACGACGACCCAGTTCGCAAAGGGTGCGCCGGGCATGCGGAAGCTGGCAGCCCTCGCCCGGCCGGCCGCAACGGCACGGCGATAATTCCGGTGCGCAACCATGATGATGCCCCAGGTCCAGAGCGTCCCGATGGTCGAGATGCTCGTGATCCATATGAATGCCTTTTCGGGTGCCCAGTAGTTCAGCGCCACGCCGAGCAGCATTACGGCCGCCGAGACGTTGATGCCGGTTGCCGGCACGTGCTTGTCGCTGAGCCGGGCGAGCGCGCCTGGCGCCTGTCCGCGCTGGGCGAGCGAGTAGAGCATTCGGCCGGTGCTGAAGATTCCGCTGTTGCAAGAAGAAGAGGCCGCGGTGATTACGACGATGTTGATGAGAGTCGCTGCCGCCGGTATGTGCATCTTCTCGAAGACGAAAACGAATGGACTGGTGTCCGGGCTGAGCTCCGTCCAAGGCACCAGGGACATGATGACCAGAAGGGCGCCGATGTAGAAGATGAGAATGCGGAAGGTGATGCCGTTGGTCGCCTTCGGCAACACGACTTCCGGATTTTCCGCCTCACCGGCCGTGACGCCGATCAGCTCGACCCCCTGGTAGGCGAAGGTAACCATCTGCAGTGTGAGCAACACCCCCACGATGCCAAAGGGGAGAAAGCCGCCGTGCGACCAGAGATTGCTGAAGCTGGCGGTCGCGCCCAGGTCGCCCGCGTGAAAGAAGATCACGAACAACCCGCCGAGGATCAGCGCCACGATGGTGAGGACCTTGATGATCGCGAACCAGAACTCGAGCTCGCCGAAGACACGCACGGCGAGTTGATTCACTCCATACAACGCAACCAACGCCACGAAGGCCGGTAACCACTGTGGTACTTCGGGAAACCAGTAGCGGACGTAAACACCGATGGCCGTGATCTCCGCCATCACCGTGGCGACCCACATGAACCAGTACGACCAGCCGGTCACGAAGCCGGCAAAGTGTCCGCAGAACTCGTCCGCATACACCGCAAAGGAGCCGGCCACGGGCCGGTACGTCAGCAATTCGCCCAGAGCGCGCATGATCAGGAATATCGCGATTCCGCCCAGGGCGTAGGCGAGGATCAGCCCGGGACCGGCCTTATGGATGGCTTTCGCGGAGCCGAGGAAGAGGCCGACACCGATGGTGCCTCCCAGGGCAATGAGTTGAATGTGCCGGTCGCGCAGGTTGCGCGCAAGATCCGATTCCGTCTGGCTCATTATCAATATCCTCGGGGAGGCGGGTTGTCAGGGGTTTCCAGGTGGGGCGGCCCGAGTAGCGCATAGCGGCGACCCTGCGGTATTTCATACCGGCGCAGCACAGTGGCGGTCCCTTTTGACTCGAGGGCGCCCGCGATACCGTCGTCGGGCTGTTTGAGCGGGTGAACGAGCTCCATCAGTCGCGTGAGCTCGCCGGGTGCATGTCCCGGCAGCAGAACGAGGATACATGCCGAAGTGCCGTGACTGTTGAGCCAATCAGAGACGACTCGCTCGGCCGGGGCATTGGCAGCTGCCTGAGCATCGAGCACGGCGAACGGTGTACGCAGCCCATGGTCCAGCATGGCGACCGTGGTCTCGTCGGGGCTCAGGAGCGCCAGGTCGCAGTGTTTGCCATCGTTGTTTATGCGGGCCGCGAGGCTTGCGAGGTCATGCCAGCGGTCGATGGCGGGAAAAACGGCAAGGCCGGTGATACACACCGCGGCGACGTACAATCCGTACAACCAGCCGAAACTGCCACGCAGATTGCCGCCGTTCTGGGCTCGTGCGGAGCGCCGCGTCGCCTCGAAGGCGACCGCGAGTACGGCAGCAGTCGCAAGCAAGTAAGCGTATTGAGCCGTTGCGAAAGCCATGATGCAGGCAAACAACGCGAATCCGCAGCCGATGATCGCGACGAGCCAGCGTGTCGCGCGGATGGCCCATCCATCGAATCGTGTCGGCGAAGATTGCGCCTCTGTCATCCATAACCCGACGAGAACACCCAACCCCAGGAGGCCGGGCGCGGAGTAGATGTCTCGCGCGGTAGCCGCAACCGATAACACCAGCAGGAACGGCAAGGTGGCTGCAATGGCAAACCGCCATGGCGTCCCCTCGGCTCCGGGGGCACGGACTCGTTCCCACGCGCGCCGTAGAGCCGCCACCACCAGGAGTGTCCATGGCAACACATAGACTGGCAGCTCGAGAAAGTATTTTCCCGGCGCGTTCTTGTGCGCGGTGCTGTAATTGAGCGCGGCAGGGGCTGCGACTTTCATAAAGCGTCCAACGACGTTGTGCCAGAAGAGAGCCGATAAAGCATCCATCCCGCCCGGGGTCCGCATTACCGCGGCGATCCATGGGCCGATCACGAGCCCCTGCAGGACGAAGCCCACATAGAGCTCCCAACGCACCAACTCCGACCAGCGCCGCTCCCATACGATCAAGCTACCGAGCGCCAATGCGGGCGCCAGCCAGCCGGGTGCGCTCTTGGCCATGAAGCCCAGGGCCGCGCCCAGATGCATCAGGCAATATCCGAGCAGCTTGCGACGGCCGGGCGGCGCGGTGTAGCCGAGATAGGCACCCAAAATGGCGACCGCGCAGCCGGCGAGCAGACCGGCGTCGGGGGCCAGCCAGACGGTAACCCGAAAAACAATCAAAAGGGACGCGCTGACCAGCGCCGCGATCGTGGCGGCAGCTCCCCCTGCCATCGCGAATGCCAGCGCGCCGATGGCGAGTGCGGTGATTCCCGCGTAGAGAATGTTGGGACTGCGGGCGGCGGCCGGTGATGAGCCGAAAAGCTCCAGGCCCGTGGCGGACATCCAATAGGAAAGCGGCGGTTTCTCCAGGAATGGGGTTCCGGCCAGTTCCGGCAAGGTCCGGTCGCTCTGCTGACTCATCCGCCAGGCGATATCCGCCTCGCGAGGCTCATCCGGGGTCCAGAGCCCCCGATCAAGGATGCCGATCAACCACAGCGGTGCGAGCGCGAGCAGGATGCGCACTGCCCAGCGCTGCGCGGCGAACCCCGAGGTGGCGGGCATCGACTACTCCAACAAAGGCCAGGACGGCGATTATGCCGTATACGCCTGATGTCGGGATTTTGCGGCACTCCGCCGAAGCCCCCCTGGGCCCGCCTCCGATGCGTTACGATTCGGCTTCTGTCGCACTCAGGAGAGTGGCGGTTGGCTCGTTGGTCACTGGCTCTCGAGCTGGCATGGACACGCGGGGCTCGACCTCCGCCACTTCCGGGACGAGCGGCAGGCGTACCGTAAAAGTGCTGCCTCGATTCAGACCCTCACTATGCGCTTCGACGTTGCCGCCGTGGAGCTCGACCAGCCGTTTGACGAGCGTGAGCCCGATTCCCAGGCCGCTGCGCGCCCCAATGCAAGCCGGGCTCGGGCGCGCGAACATATCAAATACCCACGGCAAGAGGTCGGGCGCGATGCCCAAGCCTCGGTCACTGACGCGGATCACGGCTTCCGCCCCCTCCGCTGCCAGACTGATATCGATGGAGCCGCCGGCCTCCGAATACCTCGCGCTGTTGTCGATCAGAATCGACAAGACTTGCGCGAGGCGTGTTTTATCGCCAGCCACTGTGAGCGGGCCACCACTGATGTGCACCCGCAGGTGATGTTGCTTTTGCTTGACGAATGGCCGCGTGGTCTCCAGCGCCAGCTCGAGCGCACTGACGGGATCCATGGTCTCGGCGCGCAACACGAGCCGCCCACGCGTGATCCGCGAGAGATCGAGCAGGTCATCGATCAGGCGGACCAGGTGGGAAATTTGCCGCTCGATGAGCGCACGGGCTGCCGCCATGCGCGCCGGATCGGCGTCGGCGACCTTCATGATCTCCGTGGCGTTGCGGAGCGGCGCCAGCGGATTGCGCAACTCGTGCGCCAGGGTGGCGAGAAACTCGTCGCGGCGTCGCTCGGCTTCGTGGAGGGCATCCTCCATGCGCTTGCGTTGGCGGATCTCCAACTCGAGGGCTCGGGCTTTTTGCCTGAGCTCTTTCGAGGGCGTCTCATCTGCTTCAAACTGCCGCGCCATCGTCGACATTTGCTCCGTCATAGGCTGACAGGCCATTCTCCGGTCTACCAACTTTCGCAAGATCCATGCCGCTGAGCTGTGCCGCTGTCGCCACGGCGGATCTCGAGCGTGTGCGCAGCTTTCTCGAGGCGCATGTCGAGACCTCCCTGTTTCTCCTCTCGAATCTTGCCATCTTCGGGCCGCGGTTGGGCGAGGCCTGGAACTCGGGTAACTATCGGTTCGTAGAGGAAGACGGCCAGATTGTCGCGGTGTTTTGTCTGACACGGCGGGGCAACCTGCTGGTTCAAGCGGGCGGCCGCGCCGACCTCGCCGAAGTCATCATGGAGGCTTGCGAGAGTGAGCCCATCCAGGTCTGCGGTGTGGCCGGAGAATGGGCGACCGCGGAAGCCATATGGAATCTCTTGCGCGCGGACCCATGGTTCGAGCCTGGCCAAGGCGTTCGCGATGTGCTGTATCGCCTGCCCTTGTCGGATAATGAGGCCGCCATGCCCTTGCCCGCTCCGGATGGAGTTGCAGTCAGAGCTCTGGAGGCGGGCGACTTCGCGCAATGGGAGCGTCTCAACACCGCCTATCTGGCCGAGCTCCATTTGCCGTTACCAGTGGTCGATGAGGCTCATGAGGCGGAGTTTGCGCGACGTACCCGCGCAAGGTGGTGGTGGGGTGCGTTCGCGGGTGCCGAGCTCGTTGCCACGGTTGGGCTCAACGCGGCTTACGGTGTTGTAGGCCAGGTCGGCGGTGTGTATACGCGACCGGCCGATCGGAAGCACGGGATCGCGCGTGCGGCGATGCAACTGTTGATGCGCGACGCGCAGTGCTATCACCGCTTCGCCAAGCTCATTCTCTTCACGGGCGAAGACAATCCGGGCGCGCGTCGGCTGTACGATTCGCTCGGTTTCGAGATGACCGGTGCGTTTGGATTGCTGCTTGGCGCCCGCCGCCCGCAGCCGCGTACCGAGATCAGTCACAAGTGGGAAGGCGGCTCGGGAGAAGCGTACAGTTATGAGGTGCGGACCTGGCCCGCGCGTCTGAGCCCGGGACCCGGAAACTTCATTTTCGCGCACAATCTCGGTGGTCGGCAGTGGCGTCCGATGTTGATTGGCGAAAGCGCGGACCTGGCGACTCTCACCGTCCGCAACATTGGCGGCCGCCAGATGCCGACTCATGTCCACTTCCACCCCAACTTCAATCCGGCCCTCGTCAGGCGCCGCGAGGCCGACGACCTTTGCGCACGCTGGATGACGGCGCAGCCGGAGTGACCTGAGAACGTTACGGCTCGAAAGCGAGTTGTTTTATACGCTGGACGATCGTCCGCGCCGTCTCGGGACTACAGATGCGCGCTTCCTGAGACAGAAACAATGCGCTTCCGACATGCTCGGTAAGTGCGGCGATGAGAATCAACGGAGGATGTCGTCGCGATAGAGTGGGCAAGAGCTTCTGAATTTCTGCAGCGCAACGCTGAACTTCATCTTGATGGGGTTTCATGGCAGTCGACGAGAGCGCGCGGGAATCGCGCCTGTAGACTATATACCTCAGAGACCCCGCAGCTCAAAGACTATAGCGCACCACCATCCGTGCCATGCGGGCGTGCTCCGCTGACCAATGCGAGAATCCTTCGCACACCTGTTTGGTTCCGGGACCTTCGGGGCCCTCAACATATTTCTCGGCGAAACGGGCCTGACCGGACTCCTGTCCGGGCAACATGCGGCTGCTGCTCCAGGGCGCATCGGCATCCGCCGCGCGGCTGAAGAGCTCAACTTCCGACACCGTCGCATTGGTTGGAATGGTTGCGCACAGCGTGACGGAGCTCGCCTCGGTCTCGGTGCACGCCGCCGTCGGCGGTGGTGAGGTTTCCGCGGAGACGCCGGTGGGAGCGCTGGTTCCGGGAGCGGTCACAACGACGGCCGGCCGGCACGGACCCACGGTGGTCATGACTACGACGCCGTCCGAGCCGAGCTTGCGCAAAACACTCATCTCGATCTCGGCCCGCGCGCCGGCGCGGGTGATCTCGAGTTGGTTTGCCGTGCGGCTGATCTCTTCCACCCGGGCGCGCAGCTCGTGTTCGAGCGTTCCCTGCGCGAGGCGCTCGTTTTCCGTGAGCCACTGCGAAAGCGAAAAGCCCGCGATGGCGGAGGCGAGAATCATGACGAACAGCACGACAAAGGGCGCGCGGCTCTTTTTGCGGCCGCTCGGGCCTTGAGCGCGCGCGGCCAGCTCCTTCGCGACGGAGAACCTCAATTGCAACAGGGACGCTGAAAGCGTCGCTGTCGCGGCTATGATGGCGGCGAGTACTGAATCTGACATGGCGTTCCTTTCTGAGGCGTAACGCTAGCACGAGCGGCCAAGGCAGCGTGGCGGCGGCCACGCGACAGAAGAGGAATTTGCGATGACGGTCACAGGGGTGCGCAGGTCCCGGGAGCCCTGCGCGGGGGTACTGTTCGGACATTCAGACCATCGGCCGGCTGGATGTCGCTTCCAGGCGACGAGCCATGCGAGAATGCGTTTTTGACGCAGTTCTCAATCAATGTCGCGAGTGAAGAGTGCGGCCGCGCGTTATGTCGGCGTGCGCCTTGCAGATGTCCATCTCGAACGGGACGGACGCCCGGTTCTGGAGAATGTCAGCTGGACGATCCGCCCAGGGGAGCGTTGGGTGCTGGCCGGCGGCAACGGCGCGGGCAAGACGCAGTTGCTGAAGCTGATTTCAGGTGCGGTATGGCCCACGCCTACCGGCCGCGTGGTGCGTGAGTACCTGTGGCGCGGTGAGCGGTACCCGGCCCCTTTCGAGGTCCAGGACGAGATCGGTTATGTTGGGCCGGAAAGGCAGGACAAGTATGAGCGCTACGGTTGGAACCACACCGTGGGGCAGGTGGTCGGGACCGGACTGTATCGCACCGACATTCCCTTGAACCCGCTGCGCGCCGTGGATCGAGACAGGATCGAGGCGTTGTTGGCGCGATTGGCCATCAGAGAGCTCGCCGCGCGACAGTTTCTATCGCTTTCGTACGGCGAGCGCCGCTTGGTATTGCTGGCGCGAGCGCTGGCTACCCGCCCGAAATTGTTGCTGCTCGATGAGTTATTGAATGGTCTCGACGAGGTCAACCATGCGCGCGCGATGCGTTGGCTCGAGGGAACGAGACGCTCGGCATTGCCCTGGATACTGGCTACGCATCGGGTCGAAGACGTGCCCACGAGCGTCACCCACGCGTTGGTGTTGGAACAAGGGCGGGTCGTTTATCGAGGCGCCTGGCGCCGCACGCCGCTCGAACGCTGGCTCGACGCGGAGCATGATCAGCCCATTGCGGGCGAGCCGCGCGCCCGCCCGGCTTGGCGCTCCCGCCGAACTCGCCCGCGCAAGCACCCATTTCTGGTGCGACTGACGAATGCCTCCGTCTATCTGGACGAGTATCGGGCGCTCCAAAAGATCTCTCTGGAGGTGCGTCCCGGACAGTGCTGGGTCGTGCACGGGCGCAATGGCTCCGGAAAAACGACATTGGTCCGTACGCTTTATGGGGATCACGGCGTGGCCATAGGGGGGCGGATCGAGCGCGCCGGCATCGAGCCAGGGGTGGCGCTCGACGTTTTCAAGCGCCGCGTGGGGCTCGTGGCGCCACATCTGCAAGCCGATCACCCCCAGCATCTGAGCGTGGCGGAGGTCGTGCAGTCGGGCCGGCATGCGAGCATCGGCTTGAACGATCGGGCGACGGCGGCCGATCGGGCGGCCGCGCGGGAGTCTCTGGCATTCTTCGGGCTGAGCGAGCTCGCCAGCCGTACGCTGCGGGAGCTGTCCTATGGTCAGCTGCGTCGTGTACTGTTCGCGCGCGCGTGGGTGCGCCATCCGGACCTGCTCTTGCTCGATGAGCCTTTTGCCGGGGTGGATGGTCCGACGCGTCGATCGTTGCGAGGCCAGCTCGAAGCCCTGGTGGCTGACGGTGCCGCGGTGGTCATGACCACGCACCACCGGCCCGAGTGGCCTGACTGTGTCAGTCACGAGCTCGAGCTCGCGGGCGGCGAGGCGAAATATTCGGGTCCAGTGCGGCGCCGGCCGCTCGGCGCGAAGCGGTAAAGGAACAGTAGAGACACAGTGAAGGGGTTTCGAAGCACAGTCCTCGTCGGTATCGTCGCGCTGCTGGCATTGGTGGTCGCGCGCGAGCCGGTCTTCTGGAAGCGATATTTGCTCGTATTGACCGGAGGCGCCGGCGCCTCACTTTATGAACCGCGTGAACGGGTTACCGGCACTTACCAGCCGCCCGCGCCACGGGTCGCACCGGAGCTCGAGGCACTGGACACCAAGGCATTGGAAGCCGCGGCCGCGTATGCCGGCGAGCGCGATTCGAGCGCCCTCATCGTGAGCCGCCACGAGCACATCGTTTTTGAGAAGTACTGGCATGGGACGGGATTCGATACGGTCGAGGACAGCCAGTCCTTTGCCCGTGTGGTCGCCGCCCTGGCCATCGGCGCCGCGCTGTCGCTGCGCCAGATCCAGTGGCCGGATGAGCCCATCGGCAATTTCATTTCCCAATGGCGCAATGACCCCCGCGGCGCGATAACAGTGAATCAACTTTTGCGCATGTCCAGTGGCCTCCAGGCTCCGCAGCCCTCGCTCAATCCATGGAGTGCCAGTATGCGCGCCGCTCTTGGGCCCGATGTCCTGGAGGCCGCATTGGGCGAGCCGCTCACGGGGAAGTCGGGTGAAACCTGGAGGGAGCAGAGCGCCGACCCGCAACTGCTGGCGCTGGTGATCGAGCGTGCCACCGGCATGCGCTATGCGGAGTTCGTTTCGCAGACCCTCTGGAGGCCCATTGGGGCCGGGAACGCCTGGCTGTGGCTCGACCGGCCTGGCGGCACGGCGCATGCGGACTGTTGCATGCTCGCGCGCCAGGGGGACTGGATCAGGGTTGGGGAGCTGTTGGTCAGGGATGGCAACTATCGCGGTGAGGAAGTCATTCGCCCGGGCTGGCTCGCCCGCATGCTGGTGCCTGCCAAGGGAAATCCCAACTACGGGTCCTACGTGCGGCTCGGGAACGCCGCAGTCGCCGGTACGGAACCCTATGCTCGCAGCGATGTGTTTGTCGTCGCGGGCCATGGCGGCAATCGACTCTGGCTCGTGCCCTCGATGCACCTGGTGATCTTGCGGATGGGGTACACGAAACATCGCGGCGGCGACTGGGATGACTCGCGTATTCCCAACCTGGTGATTCGTGGCGCGCGTGATTACCGTCCACCGCAAGTCCGATCCAACCTCTCCGACATCGTGCCTGGCCATTGATGAGCAACAAGCAACTCGGGTCGCTGTTTCTCGTCAGCGTCATCGACATCCTCGGGTTCGGGATCCTCATCCCGCTGGTGCCGTACATGGCCGACCGATTCGGCGCGGCCCCCGCGGTGCTCACCGCCATCTTTGGCGTCTACTCATTGTGCCAGCTCATTGCCGCACCGCTGTGGGGGCGCCTGAGCGATCGCTTCGGGCGCCGGCCCATTCTCATCTCGAGTCTGACAGGAGCTTGCGCGTCCTACATCATCCTGGGATTTGCACAGGGAGTGGATTGGCTGTTCGCCTCGCGCATCCTGGGCGGCTTCATGGCAGGCAACATCGCGGCGGCATTCGCTTACGCCTCCGACGTGAGCCCGCCGGAGAAGCGCGCCGCCTCGCTTGGTATGGTGGGGGCGGCGATCGGCATCGGCTTCATGCTCGGCCCGGCGATCGGCGGACTGCTCGCGGGCAACGATCTACGGACAGCGAGCTTCGTGCGCCCGGCGGTGGTGTCAGCTTGCTTGAGTCTGTTCGCGATTGCGCTGGTAACCTTTCTCCTGCCGGAGAGCAACACCGCCGAGCGCCGCCGCGAGCACGCCACCCGCGAGCGTGTCGGCCCGTTGCGGATGTTGGTCGAGCGTCCGGCGCTGCGATTCCTCGCCACGGCAGCGTTGCTCGTCACCTTTTCGCAGGCTGTGCTCGAGTCGATTTTCGCCCTCTGGGCGCTGAACAAGTTCGGGTTCGGACCGCGCACGGTGGGATTGCTGATGTTCTGCCTGGCCTGCCTGGCAGTGCTCATGCAGGGTGGGGGTGTGCGGCTGCTCGTGCCGCGGCTCGGCGAGGGGAAACTCGCCACTCTGGGTGTGCTGACCTTTGTCGCCGGTCTGGTTACGGTGGCCGTCGCGCCCAATCTGGTCATGACGGGTCTCGGGCTCGCCTTGTGCGGGATCGGCGTGGGATCGTTCAATCCGAGCGCCTCATCACTCGCCTCGAAGCAAGCAGACGTGCACGACCGCGGCAGCGTGATGGGCACGTATCAGTCGAGCAGCAGTCTCGCGCGAGTGATCGGGCCCTTTGTGTCGGGGCCGATCTACGCGGCGCTGGGCCCGGGCGCGCCCTTCCTTGTTGGTGCTTGCGTTACTTTGCCGGCGATCTGGTTTATCTGGCGGGCCCGAGCGCGATCTCGATAGTGCCGTTCACGATGCGCACAGGGTAACTGGGGAGCGGCACCACGGCTGGCGGCCCGAGGACACGGCCATCGCGGACATCGAAGGATGCGCCGTGCAAAGGACAGATGAGTCGCGTGTTCCGCAAGCGCCCCTCGCACATGCGGGCGTGGGCGTGAGTGCAGATGTTGTCCAACGCAAAGACGCCTTCGCGCGTATGACAGATCACGATTTCCCGGCCGTCCATCACGCGTGTCTGCATCCTTCCTTGGGGTAGCTCGGCCAGGCTCAGGACAGGTACGAACACGTCCTCCGTCATTACAGCGCGATCTCGGTCTCGAAAATGGATACCGCCTGGCCGATGATCCAGACCCCTTCCACGCTCCCGTCGCGAAATTCCAACTCCACCTCGACCCGGCCAGGGCGATGCACCGAATGTCCCTGGATACCGGTGAATGCCGTGCGCCGCTCCCCTCGCGGCAGCAAGCCGCAATGCGCAAGGTAGACGCCAAGCAATCCATGAGCGTTGCCGCTGACGGGATCCTCCGCAATTCCCAGTGCCGGGCAGAACATGCGGGACTCCGTCAGGTGATCACTCTTGCCGGGCGCCAGGTAGAACACGAAGTAGCCGGCAGCCCCCACTTGCGCGGACAAGGTGGTGAGCCGGGTCATATCGGGTTTCAAATGGCGTAACGGCTCCTGGCCCCGTACGCCCACCATGAGACGGGTGCTGCTGGACCCAACGATTCGCAGCGGACAGCGCAGATCCAGGTCGTCGGTCGCCAGTGCCAGGGCGTCGAGCACGGCCAGGCGCTCACGATCGTTGAGTTCCCGGCCCAAAGGTGGGGTGCTCTGGCGTACAGCAATGCGGCGATCGTCACCGGTTCCGCGAACCTCTATGTCCACCGTGCCCGCCTTGGATTTCTGCCTCAGGTGGCGCGGCGCATCCTGTCTCCTGGAAAGCACATAGTGAGCCGCAACTGTTGCATGCCCCACGAAGCCCGCTTCGGTTCGAGGCGTAAAGAATCGCGCCCGTACCTGGTGGTCCCCGCTCTCGGGCGCGAGGAGGAAAGCAGTGTCTGCATTGTTGAGCTCGCGTGCGATGGCGAGCATTTGCGCATCGGTAAGCCCGTCGGCGTTCACCACAACGCCCGCCGGGTTGCCGGTAAAGCGCTCGCGTGTGAATGCATCGACCTGGTGAACCTGAATGTTTTTGTTCATGCGCTGAGCGTAGTGCAAGACGGAGTCGGGGGCGCGATTCTAGTCCGTTCGCGTGCAGGATGGAGTCCCAGGATTTACAACGTGCAATACTGCATCGTAGCGGCGCGGATCAGGAACACTATGGACATCGGCATCGAAATCAGCCTCTACCCGCTCCAAGCGGATTTCGGCGCGGTCATCCACCAGTTCATTGAGCGGCTGAATGCGGACGGACGCTTGCGGGTGGTCTCGAACAGTATGAGCACGCAGGTATTCGGCCCCTACGAGGTGCTCATGGCCACCGTACAGCGTGAGCTGGGTGCAACGTTTGCCGGCCTGGAAGGGACAAATGGAAAGGCTGTGTTCGTGATGAAGGTGTTCGGGCCGCTCGCCTCGACTTAGCCGTGCCGCCCAGGCGGCGGGTTGCGCGGCTACGGGGCGACCTCACTGCGCGGCCGTGCTGGCGCCTTGGGCGGGCAACCGGCAAAATAGCGAATTCACCCCTGCGAGGTAAGTTCATGGCGCTCTTGCGTGTCGTCGATCGCGACGGAATCGAGCATGAGGTCGATGCAAAGACGGGTCTGAAGGTGATGGAGACCCTGCGCGAGCTCGATTATGGCGTCGCTGCGATCTGCGGGGGCATGTGCTCGTGCGCGACCTGTCACGTCTACGTGGATCCCGAATGGCAGTCCCGGCTGCCGGCAGCCATGTCGGACGAGCGCGAGCTGGTCACCGAGCTGGCTCATCATCAGCCCAACTCCCGTCTGTCGTGCCAGATCGAATTCACTCCGGATCTCGCCGGCCTGCGCGTCACGATCGCGCCCGACGAGTAGACCAGCATCTATGTCGGTACCCACCGTCCAAGTCGAGACTCGCGGGCCCGTCGCGCTGGTCACCCTCAATCGTCCCGAAAGCTCCAATACCATCAATTTACAGATGGCCATGGATCTTCTGGCGGCCGCTATGACCTGCTCACGCAATAACACCGTGCGAGCGGTGGTATTGACTGGCGCCGGGCGGAACTTCTGTTTTGGTGGGGACCTGCGAGCGATTGCGGGGGAGGGCATGGAGGGGGCCTATCTGCGTGAGCTCACGGGCTACCTGCATTCCGCGATCTCTCATTTCGTCCGCATGGATCCGCCGGTGATTGCTGCCGTGAACGGCACGGCGGCCGGCGCCGGAGTGGGTCTGGCCGCGATGGCGGATCTGGCGATCTGCGGCAAGGCGTCCAAGTTCAACCTGGCGTATACCAACGTCGGGTTGACTCCGGATGGAGGTACGTCGTTTTTCCTGCCGCGAACGATCGGCGCACGCCGGACGATGGAGTTGCTGCTCCTGAATCGACCGGTGGTGGCCAAGCAGGCGCTCGACTGGGGCTTGGTCAACGAGGTCGTCGATGACGCGGCGGTGCTCGAGCGCGCGCTGGAGATTGCCGCGCAACTTGCGAACGGCGCGACAGGCGCATTCGGCCTCAGCAAGCGCCTGGTGGCGCATGCTCTCGGGCCGCTCGAGTCACAGATGACACTCGAGAGCGAGACTATCGCCTCGCAAGCGGCGAGCGTGGACGGTGTGGAGGGAATTCGCGCTTTCCTCGAGAAGCGCAAGCCGGAATTTTCGGGCAACGGGACGCGCTAGCGTGGCGTACATCGTCATTGTGTTTGTCGTCGCGGTGGCCATCATCGTGGCCCGTGTTTATTTCAACATGCGGCGTCTGCGCCAGGCGAACTCCACCGAAAGCTGGGACGAGAAGGTGATCATGGGCTTGCGCGCCCGGGGTTACGCTCCGTTCAATCCTTATCCTGTCGACTTCTTTCTTGCGTTGCCGGATGACGCGGCAGTGCAGGGTGCCCGCAGCCGTCTCGAGTCAGAAGGCTACGGGGTGGATGTGAAGCCGCTGGAGAATGATCCCGAGCTGAACTTCAGCCTGCATGCGACAAAGTCGATGAAGCTCGTCGTGCCGGACATGCAGGAGATCGGCCGCCACATGACTGCGCTCGCTGCCGAATTTCGTGGCCGCTACGACGGTTGGGCCGCGTAGGCTTCACACGTCCAAACACGACGCAGATCTCGCGCGCAACTCAACACGGCTTCGCGCGTGATATCAGGCGCGGCGCCCCCCGTCGAATATCTGCACAAACACACAAGAAATAGCATCTCGTGGTGAGCCCAGCCGTTCTATAGAATGCCGCAAGGTTGGTTTTGTGGAATGAAGCTGATGGGTTCACAAGCGGCAACGGTTGACTCGCTCATCAAGAAAGGTAAATTCGAGCCACAGGTGGCTATAGCCATCGTGGAGGCGATCGACAACGTGATGAGTGGCTCGCAGCTCGTGACTGTTCCGCTATTGGATGCGCGCTTCGCCGAGCACCGGGCGGAGATTCGCGCCGACTTGATGCGCCTGGAGAACAAGATCGATGCGGTGGATATGGGCCTCAATAAGAAGATCGATGTGTCCTTCGCGACGCTCGACAGCAAGATCGACGTCGCGGTGGCAAAGCTGTGCGAGTTGAACGAGCGCACCAAGGCTGAGCTGGTGCGCTGGGTCTTCGTGACAATGATAGGTAACGTGGCGATGAGCGCCGCGGTTGCAGCGCTCCTCAACGCGCTGCAACGCCACTGAGGACAGCGGAGCGCTAACGCTTCTCTGTTTGCCGGCGAACAGCTTCGGCGGCGGCGGCGATCGCGGCGGGGTCGCCGAGATAGCGGCTGCCGCGGGGTTTCAACTGCGCGTCGAGGTCATAGAGGAGCGGCACCCCAGTGGGGATGTTGAGCTCCACGATCTCTTTTTCCGACACATGGTCGAGCATCTTGACCATAGCGCGCAGGCTGTTGCCGTGTGCGGCGACGAGGACGTTGCGTCCGGCGCGTAGCTCCGGGGCAATGCGGCTGTTCCAGAAGGGCAGCACGCGAGCCAACGTGTCTTTCAGCGACTCGGCGGCGGGCAGCTCCGCAGGATCGACGCCGGCATAGCGGGGATCGAAGCGCGGATGCCGCTCGTCGTCGGAGGCGAGGCTCGGAGGTGGGATGTCGTAGCTTCGGCGCCAGATTTTCACTTGCGCTTCACCGTGCTTTTCCACGGTCTGTGCCTTGTTCAGCCCCTGAAGAGCGCCGTAGTGCCGCTCATTGAGACGCCAGGAGCGCTCGACGGGAACCCACATGCGATCCATTTCGTCGAGCAGAATCCACAAAGTGCGGATGGCGCGCTTCAGTACCGAGGTGAAGGCGATATCGACAGCGATGTTTTCCTTCAGCAGCTCGCGGCCGGCCTGCGCTGCTTCCTGGCGCCCCTGGTCCGACAGATCAACGTCGTACCAGCCCGTGAACAGGTTTTCCACGTTCCAGACACTCTGTCCGTGGCGCACGAGAATGAGTTTTCCAACCATTGATCGACCCTATTGGTTAGGGCTTCGCCCAACTTTCCCGCGGGGCGAAGCGGCTCGCTAATATAGCGGGGCTATGCGCCGGTAAGAAGACCTAATCCACTAGCTTGCGCACCGACTCTACCCCTACCGTGAGGGTTGCGAAATCGCTTGCTCCGGCGGCGCGCATCTCTGTAAGTGTGCGCTGCCAGTGCGCGAGTTCCTCCCCTACCGCCGCCATCCACGCGGTGACCCGCGCCTGGGCATTGCCCTTGTCCTTACCCTTGCGGCTGAGAACCCGGTCCGCCAGGCGCCGGTGAATGCGTAGCGCACTGTCGCGCAGGCCGCCCCGGGCGGTGGCTTGCCAAGGCCCCTCTACCGGCAGACGCTCGATCTGATCACGGACCCAATCGATGCCGACGCGGGCTCCCACTTCGAAGTAGATTCTGGCGACTTCCACCACACTCACATGATGCGAGATCGACAGCTCGACGATGTCGAGCGCGGCGTTATGCGCATCGAGCGTCGCGACGCGGGTCGCGAGTTCCTGCGGAACGCCGGCAGACACGTGCTGCTTCAGGCCCTCCTCGAAGCGCTCGCGTGCCGATCCGGCGAGCACCTGTGCGATCTCGGATTCGAGCTCACGGACCGCTTTGCCGAACTCCGCAACCGCGGCGTCGACCTGTAACTCGCGTTTGCGATGGGCGAGTAGCCAGTAGGTCATATGCCGGAGCAGACGGCTCGTCTGAAAGGCGATCTCGTATTGCGTCTTCGCAGGCACCTTGTTGTCGAGAGCTTCGATTTGCGCCCACAAATCGCGCATACCAAATATCTCGCGGGCGGCCGTGTACGCACGCGCGATCTGCGCGGGCTCGGCGCCGGTGTCCTCCTGTGCACGGGTCACGAACGTCGGGCCCATGCGGTTCACCAGGCTGTTGGTTGTCGCCGTGGCGATGATTTCCCGGCGCAGACGGTGTTGGGCAATGGCGCGTGGGAAGCGCTCGCGCACCGGTGCGGGGAAATAGCGCTCGAGCTCGGAGGACAGATAGGGATCCTCGGGCACGTTGGAGGCGAGGAGATGGTTGTTGACCCAGATCTTGCTGTATGCAAGCAGGATCGCCAGCTCCGGCCGTGTGAGCGCGCCGCCATTCTTGCGGCGTTCAGCGAGCTCGTCGTCTGCAGGCAGAAACTCCAGAGCCCGGTTCAAGTCGCCCGTGCGCTCGAGTGAGCGAATGAGGTACTGGTATTCACTCAAACGCGCGCCGGCATGCAACTCCAGGGTGCTGATCGCCTGGCTCTGCAGATAGTTGTTGCGCAGGACGAGCGCGGCGACCTCGTTGGTCATGCGCGCGAGCAGCTTGTTGCGCTCGCCGCGGGTCAGCTTGCCTGCTTGCACCAGCGGATTGAGCAGGATCTTGATATTGACCTCGACGTCGGAGGTGTTGACTCCGGCGGAGTTGTCGATGAAGTCCGTGTTCAGACGGCCTCCCGCGAGTGCGTACTCCACGCGTCCGCGCTGCGATAGACCGAGGTTGCCGCCTTCGCCCACGACCTTTGCCCTGAGCTCCGCGCCGTTGATCCGGACCGCGTCGTTGGCGCGGTCGCCGACCTCGGCGTTGGATTCGTGGCTCGCCTTCACGTAAGTGCCGATACCACCGTTCCAGAGCAGATCGACAGGCATTTTCAGGATTGCGCGAATGATCTCGATCGGGGTGGCTGCCGCCGCCTCGATGCCCAGGAGAGCGCGGGCTTCCTGCGATAGCGCTATGGACTTGGCGCTGCGCGCAAATACGCCACCGCCGCGCGAGATCTTTTTCCGATCGTAGTCGTCCCAACTCGAGCGGGGGAGAGCGAAGAGCCGGGCCCGCTCGGCAAAGCTCGCGGCCGGATCCGGCGCCGGGTCGATGAAGATATGACGGTGATCGAACGCCGCCTGCAACCGGATATGGCGCGACAACAACATGCCATTACCGAACACGTCGCCCGACATGTCGCCGATACCGGAAGCAGTGAAGGCAGTTTTCTGGGTATCGATGCCGATCTCGCGGAAGTGACGCTTGACACATTCCCACGCGCCGCGCGCGGTAATGCCCATCTTCTTGTGGTCATAACCGGCCGAGCCGCCGGAGGCAAATGCATCGCCGAGCCAGAAGCCATAGTCGAGGGAGATGGCGTTGGCGATGTCGGAGAACGTTGCAGTGCCTTTGTCGGCCGCGACAACCAGGTAGGCGTCGTCACTATCCTGCCGGATGACCCGTGACGGCGGTGCGACCCGGCCGGAAACAATGTTGTCGGTGAGGTCCAGCAGGCCGCGAATGAATGTCTGATAGCAGGAAACGACTTCAGCCTGCACCTCTTCGCGGGTGCCCGACGGGAGGCGCTTTGGCACAAACCCTCCCTTGGCACCGACCGGTACGATGAGAGTGTTCTTGACGTTCTGGGCTTTCATGAGGCCCAGGACCTCCGTGCGGAAGTCCTCGCGCCGATCCGACCAACGGATGCCGCCGCGAGCGACGTATCCCATCCGCAGGTGCACGCCCTCGACGCGCGGGCTGTACACGAAGATCTCGAACTTTGGCCGCGGCAGCGGCAGGTCCGGGATTTTACCGGGGTCAAACTTGAAGGAAACGTAGCTCTTGGCTCGTCCCGCGGCATCGACTTGATAAAAGTTCGTTCGCAGGGTGGCCTGCACCAGATGCAGGTAGGCTCGCAGGATACGGTCTTCATCGAGGCTGGTGACGCCATCCAGGCCGGAGCGGATCTGCGCTACCAGGGCATCGGGAGCGCCGGCAGTCTTGGCAGACGACTTGGCTGCTTCTCCGCCGGCGTCCGGATCGAAACGCGCCTCGAACAGGCGCACGATATTCCGGGTGATACCGATGTTGGCCGCCAGTGTGCGCTCCATGTATGCCTGGCTGAAGGGCACCCCTGTTTGTAGCAGGTAGCGGCAATAGGCGCGCAACACTGTGATCTCCCGAGCGTTGAGCCCGGCGCCGAGGAGCAGACGGTTGAAGCCGTCGTTCTCCACTTCGCCGCTCCACGCGGCGGCAAAGGCTTCCTTGAAGTTGGCTTCGAGGCCGCTGTCCTCCAGGTTGAGCCGATCACGATGCTCGAGCTCGAAGTCCTGGATCCAGGCCGCGCCGCCTTCCGGCCAGGCAAGCTCGTACGGCCGTTCCGAGATCACTCGCAAGCCGAAATTTTCCAACATGGGCAGCAGGTCGGAAATCGGCACCGGCTCCCCGAGCTTGATGATCTTCAGATGGACCCGCTCGGCCACCGGCCGTGTATCGTTCGCAGCCTGAGGCACCGTCCGTGTGGGGCGATGCAGCTTCAGTCGCATCGCCTTGGGATGATCCCGCAGAGCTTCGAGCTCCGCAACATCCTCCAACGCGTCGGCGGGAAGTACGTCTTCCTCATACGCCATGGGGAAGGCGCGACGGTAACGAGTCGCCAACAACAAGCCTTCCGCCTCTCCATTGTGCTGCGCGAGCACTTCGCGCAAGCGATCTGTCCAGGTCAGAGCGGCTTCCGCAATGCGACTCTCGATCGAGGCATAGTCCACCTTCCGGCGGCGCTCGGGGTCGGTCCGCACGACCACGTGTAGTCGCGCGTGATTGGACGTGGAGATCTGGACATAGCTCTCCACCTTGCTCCCTTCGAAACCCTCGAGCACGATCTGCTCGATGCGCTGTCGCACCTCTGTGTTGTAGCGATCCCGTGGCACGTACACCAGGCACGAATAGAAGCGATGATAGGGATCGCGGCGTACGAGCAGGCGCACGGTGCGCCGCTCATACAGGTTCACCACGCTGCGCGCGATCCTGATGAGATCGTCGACACTGGCTTGGAAGAGCTCGTCGCGCGGATAGGTCTCCAACACGTTCATCACGGCTTTGCCGTCATGACTTTGGGGGTCGAGCCCAAAATGTTGCACCACCCGCTCGACCTTCCGGCGCAACACGGGAATATCCCGCGGGCTGCCGTGATAAGCCGTGGAAGTCCACAGACCGAGAAACCGATGCTCGCCCGAGACCCTGCCGCGGGCATCGAACGTTTTCACGCCAACATAGTCGAGATATTCGCTGCGGTGAACCGTCGAGGTGGAGTTGGCCTTGGTCAGGATCAACAGCTCCGGCTCCCGGGCTTTGGCACGGATGTCACCTCGGAGCACTGTCGCGTCGGCGTCTTTCCGCTTGCGTTTGGAGCCGCGGAGGATACCGAGGCCGGATTGCGGGTCCGGGACCAGGCGGTCCTCTTGCGCCCCCCGCTCCAGCGTGTAGTGCCGGTAACCGAGAAACACAAAATGACGGCCCTCCATCCAGTTCAGGAGGTGGCGCGCCTCGGCAACGTCATCGGCCGGAACGGGTGGGGGATTGTTCTCGAGTGAAGCGACCAGTGAGCGGGCCCGCTCGCGCATGGCAGACCAGTCGGAGACGGCGGCGCGGACGTCCGTGAGTGTGGTCTCGATGTCACGTTGGATACGCTCGATCTGAGCCGGGTCGGTCTGGCGATCGATCTCGTAAAGCTGCCACGATTCGGGATGAGCGGCGTTTGCCCCGTTCTCGGCGCCCTTGGCGCTTCCCGCGCCAGCGCCGATTGCTAGGATGCGACCGCGTCCGTCGCGGCGGACATCCAACACCGGATGCACGATGAGATGAACCGCCAGCTCCGCGCGGCCGAACACGATACCGAGCGAATCGACCAGAAACGGCATATCGTCGGTGACGGTCATCACGAGCGTATGCGGCGAGTCGTAGCCATCCTTCTCGGGGTCCGGATTGAAGACGCGCACCAAGGACTGTCCCGGAGCTCGCCTGGCTCCAAACTCGAACTGGTCAAGCGCGGCACGCGCGAGCAGTGTGGGGTTTCGCTCGGCGAGGTCTTCCTCGCCAACGCCGCGGAAGTACGCGCCCACAAAGCGTTGCTGCAATTCCAACTGGCGGCGACCCTCGCGGGTCTTCGGGATGGCGCGGGCGATACGTTCGATCAGAGCGACCCGAGCAGCAGGAATGCTGCGCAGGAGACGGGTATCATCAGGTGCGACTTGCGCGGGCATGCTCAGTTGTCCTTCTCGAGGTCACACAGTACGGTGGCCATGAATCTCGCGGCTTCGCCGCCGGTGACGCAGCGATGGTCAAAAGTCAACGATAGTGGCATCCGCAGATGGGCCTCCATGGCGTCTTTCACCGCGACAATGTCGCGAGTCAGGCGGCCGGAGCCAAGGATGGCCACGGTTGGTGGAACCACGACAGGTGTTGCGTAGCGTCCCGCGATCATGCCGAAGTTGGTGAGCATGAAAGTAGGGTCGCGGAGATCCGCGGGGGCCGCTGTTCGCTCCCGCGCGGCGCGTTTCAGGCGCTCGAGCTCCTGGCGTAACTCACCAGCTGCGCGGCCGCCGACATTGCGGATCACGGGAACGATGAGTCCCTCGGCGGTGTCGACCGCTATCCCAATATCTGTCTGACTCATCAGGCGTCGGCTCTGCGTGGGGCCATCGAACCAGGCATTCAAGGCGGGCTCCGCGCGTGCGCCAACCGCAATGGCACGCAAGAGTCGGGTGGTCACGTCCTGGTCCGGGCTCCAACGGTAAAGATCGGCGTCATCGAAAATCGTGCAGCTCGCGACGTTGTCACGCGCGAGACTCATGCTTTGCGCCATGGCTCGGCGTAGCCCGCGGAGTTTCTCCCCGCCGCCGAAGAGCGGAGGTGCGGGCTCCATGCGCGCGGCATCGGCATTGACACTGGCGCGGGGATTCCCTTTCGGCGCTGATACCTCTGAGTGCGCGATGACATCATCGACGATGATTACCCCGCCGCGTCCCGATCCGTTGATGCCGTTCAGATCGATACCGAGCTTTTTAGCCAAGGCGCGTGCAGCCGGGGCCGCGCGCAGCCTGCTGCCTGACATGTTGGCCGCTGCGCCGCTCGCGGTGCCGTGGTTGGGGCCGTCGGCGGCGGAGAAATTTCCGCCGGGGTGCGCGCTCTCAATCAGCTCCGCATCGCTCGTAGGCATACTGCCGACGACGGTCCCGGAGTCGAACGCGTTGGAGCGAGTTGCCGCTACGGCGGTTTCAAACTCGATCAGCGGCGCGCCGGTGGCAATGATATCGCCAGGTTGACCATGTAACCGTTTGATCACGCCAGAGTAGGGCGCCGGGACCTCGACGACGGCCTTGGCGGTCTCGAGTGCCACCATCGGCTGATCGGTCGTGACCGTCTCTCCCACGTTGACATGCCAACGGACGATTTCTGCCTCGGCGAGGCCCTCGCCGAGATCCGGGAGATTGAACGTCGTCATCTGCGCTCCGTTCGTCCGCAGTCGTAGGAATTCATTCCGTCAAGGTTTCCCGCACGGCGTCCGTAATACGCGCAGCGTCAGGAATATAGTCGTGCTCGAGACGCGATAATGGAATGATCGTGTCATACCCCGTTACGCGCTTGATCGGGGCATGCAGGTCGTACAGCGCGCGTTCCGCTACCGTCGCAGCAATCTCCGCGCCGATGCCGCAGTTGCGAGGTGCCTCGTGCACGACGACGAGCCGGCCTGTTTTGACAACCGACTCGAGAATGGTCTCGTGATCGATAGGCGACAGGGTCGCCAGGTCGAGCACTTCACAACTCACTCCCTCGTTCGCGAGGATCTCAGCGGCGCTCAGTGTCTCGGTGACCATCGCCCCCCAGGTGACGAGCGTCACGTCGGAGCCTTCGCGCAGCCGGTAACAGACATCCAGCGGCAGAGCGCAACCGTCGTCCGTGATTTCCTGTTTCACCAGACGATACAGCCGGGCGGGCTCCAGAAAGATGACCGGATCGGGGTCGCGGATAGCTGCAAGCAGCAGCCCGTAGGCCCGCGCGGGCGATGATGGGCATACCACTCGCAAACCCGCATGGTGCGCGAGAATTGCTTCCAGACTCTCTGAATGGTGCTCCGGCGCGTGAATACCACCGCCGTGCGGCATGCGAACGACCAATGGACATGTCAGCCGGCCGCGCGTGCGGTTACGCATGCGTACCATGTGGTTGCCGATCTGGTCGAGGGCGGGATAAATGAACCCCATGAATTGGATTTCGGCCACAGGCTTCAGCCCCTGCGTGGCCATGCCAACCGCCATGCCCGCGATCATGCCCTCCGCGAGGGGGGTATCCTGGACGCGATCCTTGCCGAATTGCTCTTGCAACCCCGCGGTCGCGCGGAAGACGCCGCCGTTGACGCCAACATCCTCTCCTAACACGATTACGCTCGGGTCGTGCGCCATCTCCCACGCGTGCGCGCGGTTGATGGCCTCGATCATTGTCACTTTGGCCATGTCAGAGCTGGCGACTAGCTACGAGAGCCGGTGCCGCGATCTCCAGCCCGTCGCCGCGCGCTGTGACGGCGTGCTTGCGCACGTTGCTCCAGCAGGCTCCGAGGCGGCCGTGCGAACAAGTAGTCAAACATGTCGTCGGTGGAGGGCTTGGGAGCGCTGAGGTACTCGTCCACCGCTGCCTCGACTTCGCGGGCGCACTCGCTCTTGAGCGCTTCTTCGCGCGCCTCGTCCCAGGCATTGAGCTTCTTCAAATATGACCGCAGCCGGAGCAACGGTTCCCGGGTCCAGGCTTCCGCGACTTCGGTCGGATCACGGTAGCGGCTCGCGTCGTCCGCTGTCGTGTGATCGCTGAGACGATAGGTCAGTGCCTCAATGAGCGTGGGGCCGTCCCCGCGGCGAGCTCTTGCAAGCGCTTCTTCTACAGTGTGGCGCACGGCGATTGCGTCATTCCCATCGACTTGGATTCCAGGTATGCCGGCGGCAATGGCTTTTTGCGCCAGCGTGCGGGTGGCCGTTTGACTCTCGATCGGTACGGAGATGGCCCAACGATTGTTGACAATAACGAACACGGCGGGCAAGGCGCGCGCGCCGGCAACATTGATTCCTTCGTAGAACGCGCCCTCCGAGGTGCCGCCGTCACCGATGTAGGTTACGGAGCAGCGCTTCTCGCCGCGGATCTTCATCGCCATGGCGACGCCGGCGCCGTGAAGCATCTGTGAGGCGATAGGCACGCACCAGGCAAAATCCTGGCGGGCCGCGAAATCGTTACCGCGCTCATCGCCACCCCAATAGAGGAGGATGCTCGACATCTTCACGCCTCGCCAGATTTGCGAGCCGAACTCCCGGTAGACAGGAGCGAGCACATCATCCGGCTGCATGGCCGCCGCGACACCCACATGAGTTGCTTCGTGTCCCAGGCAAGAGGCGTAGGTACCGAGCTTTCCAGTCCGCTGGAGGTTGATGGCTTTTGCATCGAATGTGCGTGCCAGCGTCATGAAGCGGTACATTTTGAGAAGCTCGGCGATGTCGCTGGCCAGTGCCGGTGCGCCGGGCGCGAGGTTCCCTTCGGCATCAAGAAACTGGCAGTACTTGATCTCGAACGCGGCAACCGTCTTCACACCTGAGAGCCTTTGATTTGCTGATATCGCCCGCGCGCGCAAACGCGCGCGCAACGAGCCTTACCACGCGCAGTCGTTTGCGACGGGCGCGAGCCTGAACCTCGCGCCGTCCCTAGCGCGCGGCGCGGATTATACATTGAGGAACCCCCTTGCCCCCTTTTAGCGCGACTGATTCGCCCCCATAGCGTTGGCACGCCTGTCCGGAGCGCGCAACACCAGAACGGTACAATCCGCGAATGCAAGTTGAGAATCGAGGCAGCGCCCCGGAGGAGGACCGCGCGTCCCCCATGCCGCGCCGCTTCAGGCTCGAATACGACCCGGCGCTGCCCATCACGGCCCATCGGGTCGACGTCATTGAGGCGATCCGGCGCCATCCGGTGATCGTTCTGTGCGGCGCCACCGGCTCCGGCAAATCGACGCAGTTGCCGAAGCTGTGCCTGGAAGCCGGGCGCGGTTCAGCCGGTGTCATCGGCCACACACAGCCGCGCAGGATCGCGGCACGTGCCCTGGCAAGTCGGCTCGCGGAGGAGACCGGCACCACAGTGGGTGGTGCGATCGGCTACAAGGTGCGCTTCAACGACCGCACCGGCCCGAATTGCCGGGTGAAGCTGATGACGGATGGGATTCTGCTGAAGGAGCTCGAAAGCGATCGGAAGCTGCGTCGCTATGACACCTTGATCATCGATGAGGCCCATGAGCGGAGCCTCAACATCGATCTCCTGCTTGGCGTGCTCAAGCGGTTGCTGCCGCAGCGTCCCGATCTGCGTCTGATTGTGACCTCGGCGACCATCGATCCCGGCAAGTTCGCCGACTTCTTTGGTGGTGCCCCGGTCATCGAGGTTTCGGGGCGAAGCTACCCTGTCCAAGTGCGCTACCGCCCGCTGATCGGCTTGCGAGAGGACGGCGGGGAGTCTGGTGGAGTAGATGCTGCTGATGCAGGGGGCGCCGTCGACCGCGCTGGAGATCGAAAGGACGGCGGGGCGCGCGCGGATGAAGATGCTGATGTCGAGGAGATCTCGCTTCCCGAAGGCATTTTGCAGGCGGTGCGCGAGTTGGACGCTCCGGGCGATGGAGCCTTTGGACAAGGCTCGCGCGGCGACGTTCTGGTTTTCCTCCCGGGCGAGAAGCAAATTCGCGAGGCTGCGGAGGCGCTCGAGAAGGCACGTTTGCAGAATACGGAGGTGCTGCCCCTTTTTGCCCGGCTGTCCGGCGCCGACCAGGAGCGCATCTTCCAACGCCACGCTCGGCGGAGGATCGTTCTCGCCACCAACGTCGCTGAGACGTCTCTCACTGTGCCGGGTATCCGTTTCGTCATCGATTCTGGGCTGGCGCGAATCAGTCGCTATAGCGTTCGCGGCAAGGTGCAGCGATTGCCGATCGAGCGGATCTCGAAAGCCAGCACCGATCAGCGCAAGGGACGCTGTGGCCGCGAGGCGGCAGGTATTTGCATCCGGCTCTATTCCGAAGAGGACTTCACGGCTCGGGAGGATTTCACTCCGCCGGAGGTGCTGCGGACCAACCTCGCGAGCGTGATTCTGCGGATGGCGGCTCTGGGGCTGGGTGACCCGGAAAGCTTTCCTTTCCTGGACCCGCCCGATACGCGCCTGGTGAACGACGGCGTGCGGTTGCTCCAGGAGTTGAAGGCTATGGACGCGGAGCGCCGCGTCACGAGCCTTGGTCAACAGATAGCAGGTATTCCGGTCGATCCACGCCTCGGACGGATGTTGCTGGCCGCAGCGAGGCAGCACTGCCTGACCGAAATGCTCGTGGTCGCCTCGTTCCTGGAAGTGCAGGATCCACGTGAGCGGCCCAGCGACGCCCAGCAACAGGCCGGCGAGAAACACGCATTGTTCGCCGATCCGCGCTCGGATTTCGTCACGGTGTTGAATGTCTGGCGCGCATTCAACGAGCAATCCGCCGCACTGTCGCGTAACCAATTGCGCAAGTGGTGCCGGGAGCACTTTCTCTCGTTCATGCGTCTGCGGGAGTGGCAGGACCTGCATGGTCAACTCGTGCAGAGCATCGACGAGCTGCAGCTCCGCGCCAATCAGGTGGTAGCCAGTTATACCGACCTGCACCAGGCGATTCTCAGCGGCTTTCTCGGCTCGATCGGTGAGCTCGACGAAAGGCGCGAGTACAACGGGCCGCGGGGAGTGCGCTTCGTGATCGCTCCAGGCACCCCGCTCGCCGCCAAGCCACCTCGATGGATCGTGGCGGGCAGCATTGTAGAAACAACGCGGCTCTATGCGCGGATGGTTGCCGCGGTCGATCCGGGTTGGATCGAAGCTGCCGGGTCTCACCTGTTGAAACGCAGCTACAGCGAGCCGCATTGGGTGCATACACGGGGGTTTGTTTCTGCGTACGAGTCCGTTGCGCTTTATGGCTTGACATTGGCCGCCAAGCGTCGAGTCAACTACGGCGCAATCGCGCCGGGGGAGGCGCGCGACATTTTCATTCGTGAGGCGTTGGTCGGAATAACCTCGACGGATGGCGGGGTGGCATCAGAGTCGGACGACTGGCGGTCGGATGGTCGCGGGCGGCGTGTTGTTCGGGGAGCCGGGGGGCCGAAGATCGAGGGCGAGTTCCTCGCGGCCAATCGTCGGTTACAGGCACAGATCGAGGCGCTGGAGGCGAAGATTCGCCGGCGTGACGTGCTCGTCGGTGAGGAGACGCAGGTTGCGTTCTACGCTGCGCGGATTCCGGAACGAGTGAATTCCATCGCGGCGTTCAATCACTGGCGCGTCCAGGCGGAGCGCGACAACGCGCGACTGTTATACATGTCGCAAGCCGATCTGATGCGACGTGAGGTGCCGGAGGCCGGCCCGGAGCTTTTTCCCGACGATTTCCAGGTTGGGGGCAACGCGCTGCCGTTGCTCTATGAGTTCGCGCCCGCCGAGCCGGCGGATGGCATTACGTTGGTAGTGCCTGAGCCACTGCTTGATCTCGTGGGCGGTGAGCAGATCGCCTGGCTCGTTCCGGGTATGCGTTTGGAGAAGGTTATTGCCATATTCCGTGCGTTGCCCAAGGCACAGCGGAAGTTGCTCGTGCCGGTGCCTGACTATGCGAAAGCTGCGCTCGATGACTTGGCGCGAGACAGCGACCGCCTTGGGCGACTTCCAGGCTTTCACGAGTGGCTCGCGCAGTGGGTGACGCAACATGTAGGCGCGCCTGTCAGCGCGTCCAACCTCGCCGCGCTCGCGTTGCCGGATCACTTGCGGATGAACCTTCGCGTGCTGGACGCGGATGACCGCGTCTTGGCGGAAGGGCGCGATTTGTTGGCAATCAAGCGGAAGGTGTTTGGTGGTGGTGTTGGCGTCGGCCCGTGGGCCGGCCCGGCCGGAGTTGGGACGACCGGCGGTGGCGCGGCCGGCGCGGGTTCCTGGGGCGGGGCGGCTGGGGCGAACGCGGGCAGCGTGGTCCGCGGTGGCGCGGCCGGAGTTGGGACCGCCGGCGCTGGTCCGCGAGCCGGAGGGGCTGGGGCGGGCGCGGGCGGTGGGGCCCGCGATGGTGCGGCCGGAGTTGGGATGGCTGGCGCTGGTGCGCGAGCCCATGGGGCTGGGGCGAACGCGGGTATGCCGGGCGGAACGCGAGGCGGCGAGGCGGCGGGCGCGCCTCCGCTGCACAAGCAGTGGGATTTCGGCGCTCTGCCCGAAAGTCGCCAAGTCGAGCGTAACAGGCTGAAGCTCGTCGTTTATCCTGCGCTCCAGGACCGCGGTGCTGGTGTTGCGTTGGTTGAGGCGCGCAATGCGCAGACTGCTGAGGTGATCTCGCGCGGCGGGGTCGTTCGACTTGCCATGCTGGCTCTGCCGCAGCAGACCAAGTATGTCAGCAAGCGCCTGGCGGATGACCGGGAACTGGTTCTGTTGAGCCGCGGCTTACCATTGCGACAATCGTTGGTAGACGCCATGACTCAACGCGCTTTCCGCGAGTGTTTCTTTCCCGCCGAAGTGCCGTTGCCACGGGACGCGCAGTCGTTCAATCGGGGGCTCGATGATCGACGGGCGCAATTGAGTGAAGTCACGGATCGCCTCGCGGCAACAGTCATATCCATTCTCAAGGAGTGGCGGGCCGCGCGTGCGGCGCTGGACGCTCTCCGCGTCGGATCTCTCGCCGATGCGGTGAGCGATATCAACACACAGCTCGAGGCACTGCTGTCCCCGGATTTCATCGAGTCAACAGAGCGGCCCTGGCTCGACTATCTGCCCCGCTATCTCAAGGCAATAACCCGGCGAGTCGAGAGAATGCGCGCGAACGAGCGGCGCGATGCGGAGCTGGCCGCGAAGGTGAAGCCGTTCTCGACTGCACTGCACGCGCTGCTCGCCGAGCCGGTCGCGAACGGCATTCCTCCCGAGGTCGAGCAATTGCGCTGGATGATTGAGGAATTCCGGGTTTCCCTGTTCGCCCAGGAGCTGAAGACCATGTTGCGTGTCTCGGAGAAGCGCCTCGCCGAACAGCTGACCCTGGCCCGTGAGTCGCAGCGTTAAAAGCCCGCGGGTAGCTGCGGTGTCGACGCACCTGGAGTTAGGGCGCGGGCCGGGACAACCTGGGCTGGAGGCGCTTGGGACTGAAGCTCCTGGGGTTGAGGCGCTGGGTTGAAGGCGCCTGAGTTGAGGCGCTTGGGGATTAAGGCCTGGAGTCGAGGCACTTGGAATGAAGCGCCTGGGGCTGAAGGCGCTTGGAGCTGAAGCGCCCTGCGGCTGAGGCGCTTGGGGTTGAAGGTGGAGTCGAGGTACTTGGGCTTGGGGCTGAAGACGCCTCGGGTTGAGGCGCTTGGGACTGAGGCTCCTGCGGCTGAGGCGCTTGGCTGAAGCTCCTGGGTTGAGGCGCTGGGGTTGATGGCGCCTGGAGTTGGGGCGCTAGGGCTGAAGCGGCCTGGGGC
>Ga0105240_10002281_pt1 | contig 31075 bp, 31 predicted proteins | sample KBSC54metaG_FD_80426 | JGI IMG/M metagenome (GOLD analysis project Ga0105240, IMG submission 80426) | Corn rhizosphere microbial communities from Kellogg Biological Station, Michigan, USA - KBS C5-4 metaG | ecosystem: Host-associated > Plants > Roots > Rhizosphere > Soil | place: Michigan, USA... | reverse complement strand
CGCGGGCGCGGCGCTGGCCACTGGAACTGGCAGTGCCGCAGGCGGAGGCGCCGCACGCAACTTATCGACCGCCTCAGTCAGCTTGGCCAGTTTGGAGGTGGGTTCCGCCTGTGCCTTCTCCATTCGATCAAGGCGCTCGCCAGTCTTGCCGAACTGGACAGCATTGGCCTTCGCGACGTGGTCGATATTGATCCGCAGCGAAGCAATTTCCGTATCGATGCGCGAGACCGCGGCTTCAAAGCTGCGATTGGCGGATGACGCCGCGTCGGCGGCAGTCGCGTGCTGCAGACCGATCGTCGCCAGCGAACCGCCGATGGCTCCAATCGCCGCGGTAAGGGCGACCATGGCTGCCATCGCTGATAAACGGGGTACCCTGGTCGAGCCGGGCCCTTCCTTGATGTCGGCGCCCGCCTCGGCGTGACGCTCGTGGGGAGCCATAATCATCAGCTTCCCGAATGTCGCCGTACGATCCGAAGGGGGCGAACCAGCGCCCGCAGGTGCCTCACCGGCATGCGCTTTTGGTTCGTCGCCGTCGGGCATTTTAGATGCGAGATGGGGCTCGCTTCGGCCGACCGTTGCGCCTTCGGCGACGCCAGCTGTCGCCTCTTCGCCGGCCGCAGCATCAACGCCGGCTTCGGTCTGTTGCTCGCTCACGATCAAACCTCCTGTCAAAGGTTGACCATTTGCTAACTTTGATTGCTTTCGAAATTCTTACCTCGGTCGGGGCTTACGGAAATTTTAGAAATGGTTCCGTCCGCGCCGTTTCAAATCACTACTGGCTTGTCCGGAAGCTCGTTGCGACCGCCCGGCACCGCAGGGAAATGAGTGGCGAGCAGTTTCGAGACCGCCTCGATGCCCGCAATGACCCCCCGCTCGAAATGACCCGATCTGAAGTCGTTCTCCATTCTCCGGCAGATCGCTTCCCAGGCCGAGGCTCCGACCATTGCATCGATGCCGCGATCGGCAACAATTTCGACGTCCTGATCCGCCAGTAAGAGATAGATCAGCACGCCATTATTTTTCGCCGTATCCCAGATGCGCAGATGCGAGAAGACATCAAGCGCCCGCTCTCGCGCCGGCTGGTTGCGAAACAGTGGCGCGCCGTCCAGCGCGCCTTCGACGACAAAACGAATTTGCCCTGAATGCGTGGCCTCATTGGACTTGATGGCTCGCTCGATCGCGGCGAGCACCTTCGGCGTGAAGATGCGGCGCGCCCGCCAACGATGTTCCACAAGGTGCTTTGCGATGCGCTTGATTCCCATGGCTACCAGCTCCCCGAGGCGCCGCCGCCGCCAAAGCTGCCCCCGCCACCGCTGAAGCCGCCGCTACTGCTCCCGCCAGACCAGGAGCCGCCTGATGATCCACCCGACCAGCCCCCCCGACCGGCCGGGCCGGCTGTGGAAATGCCGTCGCTGATCATCGTGAAGACCGCGGCGATAAGACCCGCGATCAGCGAGACCACCAGCGATCCCACCGCAAACCAGGCAATCAGGCCAATCAGCCCGCCTGTCGCCACAGAACCCATCAGCCGACCGAACAGGCCGCGCAGGAGACCACCGCCTACCAGGACCACGATGAAGACGAAAACCGGATTGAAGCGATCCAGCAGATCGCCCAAGCCGAAATCAAGCTGCGGCTTGGCGGCGGGTGCCGGTAGCGGTTCGCCGTCGATCACGCCAATGATGCGCTCGACGCCCGCCGACACGCCGCCGGAAAAATCTCCGGTCTTGAATCGGGGAACAATGATTTCGTCGATAATGCGTTTTGCCGTGGCGTCGTTGAGAGCGCCCTCAAGGCCATAACCGACCTCGATGCGGAGCTTGCGGTCGTCCTTGGCTATCACCAGCAGCGCGCCATCGTCGATCTTCTTGCGCCCGATCTTCCAAGCTTCCGCGACGCGGATGGCATATTGCTCGATTGTCTCCGGCGCGGTGGTCGGTACCAGGAGGACGGCAAGCTGACTGCCCTTCCTCGTCTCAAGATCCGACAGGGTCCGCGTCAGCGAGACGATATCGCTGGATGACAAGGTCCCGGTCTGATCGACCACGCGGCCCGTGAGCGGTGGCACCGCGACATCGGCCAGGGCCGCGAAGGCCCAGGCCGCGAGCAGCGCAAGAAGAGAAAGTCTCGCGGCGACCATTGATCAAGCCTCGCGGCTATTTCGCAGGCGCCGCCGGAGACGGAGTGAAATCCACCTTGGGCGCAGTGGAGATTTCTTTCTCGTTGTCGACCGAGAAATTCGGCTTTTCCTTATAGCCGAAGGCCATCGCCGTCAGGTTGGTCGGAAACGACCGGATCTGAACGTTATAGTCCTGCACCGCCTTGATGTAGCGGTTGCGCGCCACTGTGATGCGGTTTTCGGTCCCCTCCAGTTGCGCCATCAGATCGCGAAACAGCGCATCAGATTTGAGCTGAGGATAATTCTCCGTCACCACCAGCAGCCTGGAGAGCGCACTCGACAGCTCGCCCTGGGCGGCCTGGAATTTGGCAAAGGCCCCGGGATCATTGATCAAATCGGGGGTCGCCTGGATGCTTCCAACCTTGGCGCGCGCATTGGTGACGCCCAGCAACACGTCCTTCTCCTGTTGGGCAAAGCCTTTTACCGAGTTGACGAGGTTCGGCACGAGATCGGCGCGACGCTGATACTGGTTCAAAACCTCCGACCAACTTGACTTGACCTGCTCATCATTGCTTTGAATCGCGTTGTAGACGCAATTCGTCAGGCTCAGCGTCGCCAGTGTCGCCAGCACCGTCCAAAATCTGCGCATCGAACTCTCTCCCTCGGATTCGTCCGCCAGCCATAGCACATCTTGCGGCTGACCGGGCCTCCTCGCGGGTTTGATGCCGCCCGTCAGGGCACCATGACCAGGCTACCCGTGGTCTTGCGCGAGGCGACGTCACGATGCACCTGCTGAACGTCGGCCAGACGATAGATGGTGGGCGGCGGCAGTTTCAGGATGCCGCGGCCTAGCGCGTCCATGACATCTTCGGCGACGATCTTGAACTGAGCCGGCGTAGGAATGTAGCTCTGAAGCACCGCCCTGGTATAGAAAAGCGATCCCTTGTCCGAGAGATCGGTTACCTTGACCGGATCGGGATGGCCCGAGGCGCTGCCGTAATTGACGAACGTGCCGAGCGGCGCGAGCGAATTCATCGAGGCGTCGGCGGAATCCTTGCCGATCGCGTCATAGACCGCCTCCACACCCTTGCCGCCCGTCAATTCCCTGACGCGCTTGGCTATGTCGTCCCACGAGGAAACCAATACGTGCTCCGCGCCGACCGCTTTGGCCGCCTGCATTTTCTCTTCAGAGCCCACCACGCCAATCACCCGCGCGCCGAGCTTGCTGCCCCACTGAACCAGATGCTGGCCCATCGCGCCTGCTGCTGCCCAGACCAGGATATCGTCGCCCGGCTTGACCGGGTAGGTTCGCTTCAGCAGGACCTGCGCGGTCATTCCCTTCACGTAGGTGGCCGCGGCTGTTTCAAACGAGACCGAGTCCGGCAAGCGGACCGCGCGGAATGCCTCGAAAGCTGTGACCTCAGCATTGGACCCGTAGGCGAATGTCAAATAAGCGACGCGATCTCCCGGCCGGAAATCCGTGACACCGGGGCCCACGGATTCCACGATGCCGACGGCTTCCTGACCGATGCCTCCTGGCAATGGAATTTTATAATATTCGCCCTGGCGCATCTTTGTTTCGAGATAGTTGAAGCCGATGGCATGATTGCGGACCACCATCTCGCCAGGTCCGGCAACCGGCATCGGCCTTTCCACCAACTCCAGCACTTCCGGACCGCCATAGCGCCGCAGGTAGACCGCCTTCATCCTCTTCCCCTTTAATTGTGGCCGCTGCTTCGTGGGAATCTTCCCGCTGGCAAACGTTCTGTTTGCGCCGCTACGGCACCATGACGAGACTTCCGATCGTCTTGCGCGAGGCGACGTCACGATGCACCTGCCGGACATCGGCCAGACGATAGATGGTGGGCGGCGGCAGTTTCAGGATGCCACGCGTCAACGCATCCACAAGATCTTCCGCGACTTCCCGATAGAGGGCCGGTGTCGGAATGTAGCTTGGCATGACCGCCCGCGTGTAGAACAGCGAACCCTTGTCTGAGAGATCGGTTACCTTGACTGGATCGGGATGGCCCGAGGCGCTGCCGTAATTGACGAACATGCCGAGCGGCGCGAGCGAATTCATCGAGGCCTCGGCGGTATCCTTGCCGATCGCATCATAGACCGCCTCCACACCCTTGCCACCCGTCAACTCCCTGACGCGCTTGGGTATGTCGTCCCGCGAGGAAACCAACACGTGCTCCGCGCCGACCGCTTTCGCCGCCTGGATTTTCTCTTCAGAGCCCACCACGCCAATCACCCGCGCGCCGAGCTTGCTGCCCCACTGAACCAGATGCTGGCCCATGGCGCCGGCCGCTGCCCAGACCAGGATATCGACGCCCGGCTTGATCGGGTAAGTGCGCTTGACCAGAACCTCGGTCGTCATCCCCTTGATCATCGAGGCGGCCGCCGCTTCAAAGGAGACCGTGTCCGGCAAGCGGATGGCGCGAAATGCCTCGACCGCTGTCGCCTCGGCATCAGCCCCACCCCAGTTCATATAGACCACGCGATCTCCGGGCCGTAAATCCGTGACACCGGCGCCCACGGATTCCACCGTGCCGGCGGCTTCCTGACCGATGATTCCGGGCAGCGGGAACGGATAGTCGCCCCGGCGCATTCGGGTCTCCGCAAAGTTGAAGCCGATGGCATGATTGCGAACAACGATCTCGTTGGGTTTGGCAACTGGCATCGCCAAATCCACCAGCTCCAGCACTTCCGGGCCGCCAAAGCGCTGCAGGTAGACCGCCTTCATGCTGCTTCTCCCTCTAGCCCTCGCAGGCCAGGTACCAGCCACTTTTGTAGTTGTGAACGGGCTCGCCGGCTCGCTATAGCGAATCGATCTTGTACTTTCCGGCCACCACGCGGCCGAAGGCATAGGCCGACTGAATCGGATTATAATATTCCTTGCAGTGCCTGAGCTTCCCGTCATGGAAATCGAACCGCATGACGTAGCGATTGCGGTATTCACGCCCGCTCGGCATCGTCATCTTACCGCGCGCCTCGATGAAAATGCGCGTACCATCGGCGTTCATGGCGATATCGGCTTCGTTCAGGCCTTCGGCATCGCCCTCCGCCTTGAAGGCGGTATTCCAGAACTCGAGCACCTCCTTCATGCCCCGATAAATCCGATAGGAGGCCTGGTCAGTTTTGCCTGACTCATTAAAGGGGAGCTCAATGATGACATCGTCCCACATCAAGCTTCGAACAGTGTCGATGTCCTTGGCGAGGACCGCCTTGAGGTATTTCCTCAGCGCAGCCATCGATTGTTTGCGGCCCGCCGGCGAATCCACGGGATCGACGTAGTGCTCAAGTTGGTAACCGAGGTCGTCTGTCTCTTGCTTCATTGGATCGCCTCCCTTTTGACGTTGCCGTTGTGCGCCTGCTGCTGTGTCCGCAGCTCATCACGCCATTGTCGCAAAACAATTTTTGATGCGTTCGGCTAAAATCATTGGGCAGCAGGAGGGAGAAGTCAATGCGCGGAAATTGCGCGGAGAACTTTCCCTCGCCCGCTTCAAATAACTCAAGACGGGTTTGATTTTTCTTGAGGCGTCGAGGGAAGCGAAGCGCTCAAGCCTCAAGCACAACGCGTCCGGTGATCTTGCGATCTCGCAGATCGGAGAGGACTTGGTTGGTCTCCTCCATCGGCTGGCCCTTGACCGGCACCGCCCGGAATTTTCCTCTCTGGCCAAGCGCCACGAGGTCCTTGAGCTCCTGCAGCGACCCGACCTGAGTGCCAGAAACTGTAATTCCCAAAAGCGGGAAGAACGCCACCGGCATCTGAAACGAACCGCCAAACAAGCCAACGATCAAAAGCTTGCCGGTGCGTCGAAGCGCGCTCAGCGCAAATTTCGCCGAGCTTTCCGATCCGACAAAATCAACGACCACAGCCGCGCCGCCGGTTGACTTCACAAAGTTGCGCCCGGCATCGGACGTCGTGGGATCGATTACCGACGTCGCGCCGGCGTCGATCGCGGCCTGTGCCTTGGTCGGATCAATCTCGGCAACGATCGGCGCAACCCCCACCACTTCTTTTGCAAGGCCGATCGCCGCGAGCCCGACCCCGCCGGCACCAATGATCAGGAGCGGGTCCTCCGGTCCGAGCCGGCCTACCTTGTTGAGCGAACCGAATGCGGTCAGCCCCGAACACGCATAGGTCGCCGCGACCTGCTCGGGAATGCCGTCAAAAGCGACGAGATAGCGCGGATGCGGGACGACGACATAGTTCGAGAAGCCGCCTTGCTGCATGATGCCGATCGAGCGGCCACCACACATGTGCTCCTGGCCATGCGAACACAGGAAGCACTCCGCCTTAGCGCAACCGATCCAGGGATAGACGACGCGGCGGTCCCCTACCGCAGCGCCCTCGGCCTCGGGACCTAGGGCGGCTACTTCGCCCACGATTTCATGCCCAGGCGCAAAAGGAAGATTCTTTTCACCGCGGCCGATTGGGGTCTTGCGGCCATTACCGAGGTCGAAATAACCGTCAGCCACATGCAGATCGCTGTGACAGACACCACAACCGGTGATGCGAACAAGAACTTCGGTGCCGCTGACTGACGGCACCGGCTCGCACTGCAATTCCAGGGGTTCGCCAAACCGGGTGATACGATAGCTTCGCCACTGCGCGGGAGCCTGGGTCATCGTTCAACCTCACCCGGTTAAGATCGTGCGCTACGCCCTCATCATGCACCAGCGCGCTGCGCGAACTGCCAGGCAATTGCCGCGAGCGGAATCGCGGTCCTGCCTTCTTCCGCCGCGCGCGAACTGGAAGCGGTGCCGTCCCGCGCACGCGCCGCGATACCCTGCATGATCGCGGCCAGCCGGAACAGATTATAGGCCAGATACCAGTCGACATCCGGGATATTGGATCGGCCCGATGCCACGCGGTAGGCCTCGATGATCTCCTCCATGCTGGGGATGCCCAGCGCCGCCAGATCAAGCCCCTTGAGATTGGCGCGACCGTCATAGGGGACGGCCCAGCTGATCAGAACATTGGCGAAATCCGCCAGCGGATTGCCGAGCGTGGACAATTCCCAATCCAGCACTGCCCGCACCCGCGGCTCATCGGGATAAAAGATCATATTGTTCAGGCGATAATCCCCGTGCACAATCGAGACACGGTCCTGCTCGGGAATGGTGCCCGGAAGCCACGCGATCAATCGCTCCATCGCGTCGATCTTCTCGGTCTCGGACGCGCGATACTGCTTGATCCAGCGCTCAACCTGCCGGGCGCAATAATTTCCCGGCCGACCGAAATCACCCAACCCAATCTCCTCCGGATTGAGGCGATGCAGATCGGCCAGCGTCTTGATCTCCGCGAGGTAGACCTGACGACGCATCGCCGGATCGAGATCGGGCAAGGCGCCGTCCCAGAATACCCGGCCGGCTTCCATGGACATGATGTAGAACATGGTGCCAAGCACCGACTCGTCGAGGCACAGGCCGTAGGGTTTCGCGACCGGAAAGCCTGCCTTGTGCAGAGCCGAGATCACCTTGAATTCGCGATCCACGGCGTGCGCAGACGGCAACAGTTTGCCAGGCGGCTTGCGGCGCAAGACATAGGAACGCGACGGCGTCTCCAGGCAATAGGTCGGATTCGATTGGCCGCCCTTGAACTGCAGGATCTCCAGCGGCCCGGCATAATCGGAAACGTTCTCGACCATCCAGCGCTCAAGGGACGCGCCGTCAATCCTGTGTCGTTCCTCCACCGGCTTGGTGCCCGAAAACAGCTTTTCAGAATCCACCAATCCTAAGGAAATTTCGCTCTGTGACACGTCGTCAATCCATTTCCACCAATGCCGGGAAAAAGCGACTTCTAAAGTACGCCTTCCACGATTCCTGTCCACACATCGCGGCCTGGCTGCAGCACCGCCTCACCGATCTTTTGCTGCCAATAGGCCTCGCTGCCAAATTCATCCCGCCAGGACCATAGCCGTCGAGTGACGCGGTGCAATGCATATTCGCGCGTAAATCCGATCGCCCCATGGAGCTGATGAGCATTGGCGCAGACCTGTCCCGCGGCTTCGCTGGCCCGGCTCTTTGCCAGCGCGGCGGCCCATAACGGCCGTTCGCTTATCTGATTGGTCCCAAACTCCACAGCCGCATCCACCGCCGATTTTTCAGAGGCGATGCTGACAACCATGTGCTGCACGGCCTGGAACGCCGCGATCCGTCGCCCGAACTGTTTACGCGAATTGGCATATTCGACCGAGAGATCAAGCGCGGTTGCCATGCCGCCGGCCATCGCGGCCGATTTGAGCAGCGCAGCCAGCGCAAAAGCGAGGTCGCCCTCCGCAAACGGCACCGCAGAAGCAAGCTTCAGTTCGCTGCCGCCCGAAAGTAACGTGAGCGGTTCACCCGCCAGCGAGGTGCCGTCAGAACCCGCACCCTTCGGCAGGGTTCCGAGCCTGGCCTGGCCGGCGGCATCGCGATGGAGAACGACGATCTGCTGTGCGGTCGGCGCCCAGGGAATGACGACATCGCGCGTAGCGCCGGATGGGGTCTCAACCACCACGAAAGCCTTCGGCCCATCTTCGACCTTGAGCTTGGCGCGCGACAGGCTCCAATTGGCGACCATGGTCTCGACCAGCGGCACGCCGACCGAGTGACGTCCCAGCGGCATGGCGACCGCAACCGCTTCGGCGAAAGCATCGCCAGCCCCGCCATCATCTTCCGGCATTAACACCCGGTCAAAACCGGATTCTTCCACGGCCGACCACATGGCGGAATCGAATCCCGTGACATTGGGGTCGCACGCCGCAAATATCTTTTCGGCAGTGTCCTTGAAAATCTCTGCTTGGCTCATCTCAACCCCAATCCACGCGCAATGATTCCGCGAAGTACTTCGGGCGTTCCTCCACGCAAGGTGAACGATGGAGCCGCCAGCGTCGCGGCGGACAGGTTGCTCCGCACCAGGTCGCCTGCAATCACCGGCGAGAAACCCGGGAGCGTACGCAAGATCTCAGGCACCTCCCGTTCGTGGGCATTGCCCATATCCTTGACCAGCGCCGCCTCCAAGGCGGGAGCTTCGCCCGCAGCAATTCGGCCGGCGATCGACAGAGACATCTGCCGCATGATCGCAATATGCGCCACCAAACGTCCAAGTTTGGCGGCGGCTTCCTTGCCGCCCGCCTTCGCTTCCTTCTCAATCGACTGTTGCAGCAGGGCAAAGACGCTCAGGAAGCGTTCTGGGCCGCTGCGCTCATAGGCCAGTTCACCTGTCACCAATTGCCAGCCCGACCCCGGTTGTCCCATGACATGGCTATCGGGAACGAACACGTCGTCGAAGGTAATTTCGGAGAGGTCCTCATTTCCGGCCAGATCTTCGATCGGTTTGCGCGTGATGCCGGGAGCCGTGAGATTGATTACGAATTGCGTCATGCCCTTGTGACGCGCATCATCCTTGCGCGGCTCGGTCCTGAACAGGCCGATGAGATAGTCAGCGCGATGCCCGTTCGTAGTCCAGATTTTGCGACCGTTGAGCTGCCAGCCGCCATCGACCTTGGTGGCGGCTGAGCGAATACTTGCAAGGTCAGAACCGGAATCGGGCTCGCTCATCCCGATGGCAAAACAAATTTCACCACGAACGATCCGGGGCAGCACCTCCCGTCGCAGAATTTCGGATCCGTGCTTGATGATCTGCGGTCCGCTCTGCCGGTCTGCGACCCAATGCGCGCCTACCGGGGCGCCGGCTGCCAACATTTCCTCGACCACCACATAACGTTCGAGCTGGCTTCTGCCGCCGCCGCCATATTCCTTGGGCCATGTCATGCCGATATAGCCGCGCTCGCCACAAGCCCGGCTGAAGTCTCGATCGAAAACCGTCCACCCCGAGGTGACGGGAGTAAACGCTGCGCGGTCCAGTTGCTCCTTAAGGAAGCGACGAACCTCCCGGCGCACTTCGGAAAGTTCCGGGCCAACCGGCGCGGCAGGAAAGTGAAAATACATTTGCGTCATCCATCCGGAAGCCTTTGCTAGCCACGCAAACGAGATTGTGCGGCCAGGCGCTTATTTGGAACCTGTGCGACTTCCCTTCCGGACCTGAATTAGCGAGATAGTGGATCATCTGTCCAGCATTTTGGTCCGGCGGACAGACCTTTCCCGCCGCTGGATCGGCCGGTCCGTGACCTAGCGCCCTTTGAACACGGGCGGGCGCTTTTGCAGGAAGGCCGCGATGCCTTCTTTGGAGTCCTCACTCTGCAGGACCAGACGAGCCTCGCGCCCCTCCGCTGCAAGACCAGCTTCCGTCACCACAGGACCGGCGGCGGCCACGCAGCGCCGGATCGCCGACACCGCAACCGGGCTGAAGGAAGTAATTTCCCGCACATAATCGAGCGCCTGATCGACCACGGACCTATTCGTAGTCGCGATCCGGTTGATCAGTCCGATCGCCATCGCCTCCTGAACCCCGATCGAGCGGCCGGTGAGCATCAGGTCGAGCGCACGCCCCGAGCCGACCAGAGCCGTGAGGGATTGCGTGCCTCCATAGGTTGGCAGCACACCTAGCTTCACCTCCGGCATCGACATCTTCACATCCGGTCCAGCAATACGGAGCATGCAGGCCATCGCCAACTCAAGCCCGCCACCATAGGCCAAGCCGTTGATGGCGGCGACGGTGATCAGCTGGGATCTGGAGAGCCGAAGCAGCAGAGCGCGGACCCAATCATTCTTCTCATTGTTCTGCTCAACGGTAAGCACCCGAGCTTCGCTGAGATCCGTACCCGCGCAAAAGGCACGTTCGCCTCCAGCCGTGACGATGAGGAACCGGGCGCGCCGGGTTTCCAGCGTATCAAGACACGCTTCCAACCCGTCCCACACGCTTTTCGTGACGGCGTTCAACTTCTGCGGACGCCGAATCCAGAACACGGCGCCTTCCGGATGTTCATCGATGCTGAAATCCATCTATGGCCCGCTGCGCAAACCTTTCCTCACCACTTCATTATCACCTAGCAGCCATGTTGCAATCGTCCTCCCAGACCCGCGTCCACCGCGCTTGCGTCTCTTTGGGCATTGTCGATAAGGTGGGATCAGCGACAGAGGGACGGACCGCATCGGAAATGCCGATCGAACCGGACTCAAACGACAGGGCGCCTGCCACCGTTTCGCCAAGCCGCCCGCGTTCAAGATCGAGAGGGAGTTTGCCGTGAAGCTACTGGACAAGTCCTTTATCGGACATTCCGAGATTTCAAGCCCCATCAAGGTCGAAGCCCCTCAACTAAATCTATTCCTGAAGGCACTCGGCGAAACCAATCCCATCTTTCATGACTCGGCGGCCGCACGGGCGGCAGGTTATCGCGACGTCACGATCCCGCCGACTTATTTGTTCTGCCTGCAAATGACCGCGCCGCCGGATTCTTATGCGTTCTATCGTAATGTCGGGATCAATGCTGGTCGATTGCTGCACGGTGAGCAGGGCTTCCGCTATCACGTACCGGTTTGCGTCGGCGACGTGCTTACGTTTTACACCAAGATCACGAACATCTACGAAAAGAAGGGCGGCGCGCTCACGATGGTGGAACGAGAAACGCGCGTGCTCAACGAGACCCAACAGCATATGGCGGACGTCACAGGCATTGGCATTATCCGCAACGATCTCGGCATCTGATTTTTGAGAAGCGCCGGCTCCTTGGCATCAATTCATTCTGCATGGCGATCACCACTTTGGCCCGGCTTGCGCATCCGGACATAGCCGATAAGGTGAAGTTGATCCCCTGTCGCGATCAGAACGGGAATTCACTTGGTCTGATTGATCTTAATGACGGACGTCGTGAGCGTTTGGGCGACGCCAAGGCGCTATCCGCGCTTGGTCGGTGAGGAGTTTGCCGTGAAGCTAATGGACAAGTCTTTTATTGGATATTCCGAGACTTCAAGTCCCATCAGGGTCGAAGCTCCTCAACTCAATCTGTTCCTCAAGGCTCTCGGCGAAACCAATCCCTTCTTTCATGACTCGGCGGCTGCAAAGGCGGCAGGCTATCGCGACGTCACCATTCCGCCGACTTATTTGTTCTGCCTGCAAATGATGACGCCGCCGGATTCTTACGCATTTTATGACAGGCTGGGCATCCATACCGGTCGAATGCTGCACGGTGAGCAGGGCTTCCGCTATCACATTCCGATCTGCCTAGGCGACGTGCTCACCTTCCACGCCAAGATCACAAACATCTACGAAAAGAAAGGCGGCGCGCTCACGATGGTGGAACGGGAAACCCGCGTGCTCAACGAGGTGCAACAGCATATGGCGGACATCACGACCATTAACATCATCCGCAACGATCTAGGCCTCTGATTTAGTAGGGCGTCAGACCGCCGCCGCAAGTCTGCCTTCTGGCATTCTTTCGGCGTCGTCGCTTTTCCTCATCGCGATCCAGACTGATCAGTAGCCTGGTCGACGAAAATCACCGGGGTATTCTTGCTGACACTGGCGGCGACGCGCTCGGCGTCCCAATTCGTCAGCCGAACACAGCCGTGGGATTCGGCTTTGGAGACTTTGCCGGGCTCCGGCGTACCATGGATGCCATAGCCTTCGGCGGACAGGTTGATCCACACGGTCCCGACCGGATTGTTCGGCCCGGGCTTGATGGTGAACGGCTTGGTGGAATGAACGCCCTTGAAGTGATAGGCGGGATTATAGCGATAGGTCGGGTTGCGGCTGATTTCCGTCACCTTCAGCGTTCCCGTGGGTGAGGGCTTCTCCTCGCTGCCGACGGTTGCCGGATAAAAGCCGATCAGCGCATTCGATTTGTCGAACAGCTTCACCGTCTGCCGGGCTTTGTCGACCTCGACGCGATCCGCCTTGGCGGGCGCTTCATCGCTGCCTGTGTTCACGACGACGATGATTTCACCGGCGCGGTCGAAATGCCGTCCGGGATTGAGCAGTGTCAGGAGCTGCTCGCTCATGTGGAATTTCTCGGCCAGTTCTTCCCGGGGACTGGTGAAGCTGAGCTTCGGGATATCCTTCATGTCCTCCATTTTCGAAGGAAGCTTGTGCAGGAATGGGCCGGCGACGTCGCGTTCCGCGATCGTATAGCTGGCCGTCGCCGGCCGATCATCGGCTTGCAGCGATTTCCAGACCTCGTCGGTCAACACGTCCGAACTCGGCAGCTGCCGCGCTTCGGCATAGGCGCGTAACGCCTTCTTCGCGTTCTCGCCGAATTTGCCGTCGATCTCGCCCGGTGAGAAACGCGCCCGAGCCAGCAGAACTTCGAGCCGCACCACGGCCGGCGTCGGCTTCGCGCTTGAGAGCGTCTTCTGCGATGGCTGCGCGGAGTCGATATCGGAGGCCTTCATCTCCGCGCCAAGGGCCGGCGTCGTCGCCGAAGTCACAACGAGAAGGATCAAAACCAGCCACGCATTCCCCAGGCGACGAAGCTCCGAGACGACGCTTGCAGAAAATGCAGACCACCCGCTATTGCACATCGAACTTCGCCTGCCAGACCGACAGCCCGCGCCGCAAAGCGACGCAGTGATGCAACTCTGTCTGGAGGCAAGATGTTCCGGTTTTTCCCGGAGAATAGCTGGCGCTCCCAAGGGAAGCGCGTCAATTTAGTAGGGTCAAATACTTAGCTGGAAATTTGGGGAAAACCTCTCCCATTGATCTCTAATGGGTTTCAGCCAAGTATCCCAAACTCACAATTCCTCGGCAGCTAAGCCCCCACCCTCTGTCCGAAACTGAGCATCCCGACAACTAGAGCGTTGATTTGTAGCTCTACAAAATTTTCCGAAAAAATTTTCCAGAAGTCATTCCGTAAGACAACGTAATACAAGCCGTGTTTCAGGAGCGCATGACCACGTATTGCTATACCCATATAATCACTCAAGCGTATAAGAGGCTTACGCGTTCGTGACCTCGAATTGCTTTATGCATTACCGAACAAATATGTCTTTCAGCGCAAAAACTTAGATCGTTTTAGAAAGCGAAAAACGCGGCACCCCTAGTACCAAGTATTCCTTTATACTTCCGGCGAGAAAAACCCGATACTTACGTTGTGTGCGAGCTGCACAACATTAGGGCGTAAGATTTTGGACGTGACCAGCGGGGTGGAGGAGAACCGGGCAGTGAGTTCGTGCTATCCGTCACCAAAGTCGAAAAGGAAGACTATGACGACTTCTTCACCGCAACGTTGCACTACAGGAGTGGGTGATGCGTATCATTTTTATTTTGTTGGTCGTGCTAGTTGCGCTGCCTGCACACGCCGCAAAACACAGCGAGCAGAAGGCGTATTGCAAGGGTCGCAATTGCATTGTGCTGCCCAATGGCAACATCCTCGCCAAATGCCATTTTGGCGAGATGGAATACCGTTGGCGGGACCGCAACAACGGGCACTTTGTCCGCAACACCTGCAAACCGTAGGAGCGCGTGATGGACAACACTTCGGTTAGGGTTGCGTGAAAACTTGGATTGAGCGAAGGCGTTCTCGATACGCCAGTTCTTCGCGCATAAACGCGCAAAGGCGCTGCACCAGCAGATTAGTCTCTGCCGCAAGGTGGTAAGCAGCACAATACGATTGAACCTGTCGGCAAACGGCCAACATGTCTTGCATCGATACCGCGTCCGCAAATCTCGTCATTAATTCCTGTTCCTTCAACTCCCAGACATAGTCAGGAAGAAAGGCGCGCGCGCCATCATCCGCTCGGACGAACCAATAGCCTAAGAACTTGGATGGAAGGGATATGTCTCGCGGTCCGTCGATTTTAAGATGAAGTGGGCCAGCAGGGTGTGTTTGAAACACACGCTTTAAGGCTGTCGCAAGTGCTTCCTCATCCGTTTCAGAGGAGATCAATCCTCCGACATTGTCCGAATAGGTGATCAGCGTCGTGAACTGCCCCAGAGGATCGGCAGCTCTGTTCAGCACATCAGCCAATACCATTTCGGCAACTAGAGATGAAGAGGCGAGGCCCTGCACTAGGCCCCGCTGGCCCTTCATAGTCGCTCTCCCCTTATCGATGATAGTCCAGCCCGCCATGAACAGGGTACTGTCTACAAACTGGGTAGAGGTCGTAAGAACTCCTTCAGCCAGTCTCGATTGAACGACGGATAACAGTCGTTCACATCGAACTGTAAGAACCGCGTACTGTGTAATACGCCGTCCATAGCTTGAAGGAGGTTTTCGCAAGCCGCCGACCGCCCACGCCGCTGTTGCATGAACTGCGAGGAATGGAAACTTGCGAATGGCTTCACGGCACTACGAAGTAGTTGGTCCTTCGCAATGCCGAAAACGTTCGGTCGGTAGAATTCTCTCCAACCGCCATTGGGTTTTTGTTTGGTGCTGCGGAATGCGACGGCGGGCGCATCCAGCCTCTTGAGGCGTTCTGCCAACTTCCAGATTTATTCGAAACGGCGTTGTTGAGGGGTTGTTGATTGCGCAATCGTCGCCGCGCGTACGTGTCGGCGCGACCGTAGGCTTTCCATGCTGCGCTCAATCGAGCAGCAAGACCCGCCCGCAGCTCTTTTCGATATTGGTGGGGGATCTTCAGCCTATTCCGCCGAACCGCCTGTTGGGCCTTCCTTTGGTCCCTCAGAACAACCTTTAGGCAATGAAGTCGCAACGCCTGTGCCTCAATCTCCGAAATTGAGCTTGGCCTGACATGGCCAGCGCTCAGCCCTCGATAGGCTTGGTCAGGGGTGCGCGACGAACGTTCCCGAATGGGCATGACAAGAGCCATCGTTATGATATTCGCTTTTTTACCACGAAAACCGCTTAAAATCAACTAATTGCAAGTAATTTGGGCGCGAAGCCGGATATTTTATGCAATATAAACAGTATTTCGTGCAGGCGCCTGCACGAATATTGCAGTTATAGATGTAAATACTTGAATTTTTTGCACTTTAACTGTAGAATGAGATGATTAGAAAAGTGGAGGATCAGATGGAAGAGGATACGACCAGTGCGCCACTTCTGGTGACATTTAGGGAGGCAGCCAACTTGCTCGGTACTTCCGAAAGCAAGGTCCGGTCGCTGGTGCGCCGCAGACAGTTGGCGGCGGTTCGCGTGGGAAAGCGACTGATGATACCTCGCCACGCCATCCCCGGCTTTGTGACAGCGAACATAATCCACCCTGTACTGCAGGCACGCCGTTAAAGGTTAGACGACTATTAAGGGCCGCCTAGAATGCCGTACCTTTGCACGATACGGAGCCCAATTGGTTCAATACGAAGGCTAAAGCAAACGATCGCGAACAGAGAGTTCTATTGGCGCGTGGCAATCGTCGACGGACTGGATGGCATTCGGCCTGATAGGTTGGCAGAGGCAACGCGACGACTAACAGCGCGTCGAGACGAAGAACTGGCTTATTTAAATCGTAAGCTTTGTGAACTTCAACAGAGGCGCGACAAGGCCCGGAAGTCTAGGCAGTAGACGAGATCATAGGCCTTCCCATCACGTTCTTAACAGATGTGGGGTGCCATCGACCGCCCCTGGGCGTCGCCACGCCCCGAGCATTTAATCCATCAGCAATCTGCCGCAGCGTTGTCGCACCGGCTCTCTGAAGCTCTTTAATGATCGGCAAGACATTGAGCGCACGTTGATCCGCGTGAGCCCTAATCCTCGATAGAGCAACTAATCGTGCACGTCCCAACTCGGGACCACCCAACGTTACGCCCCTTTCCTTGACAGCCTTCAAAGCAAGCTTGGTCCGCGTTGATATTAATGCCCGATCCTTTTCTGCGAGGGCGGCGAAGAGATGAAGAATAAACGGGTCAACATCTGATCCAAGCTCCGCTACGACGAATGACACGCGGTGAGACATCAACCCACTAATGAAATGCACATCGCGCGAAAGGCGGTCCAGCTTTGCGACCGCGACTGCGCAACGGTGGCGACGCGCCTCAGACAGGGCTGCTGCCAACTGAGGTCTGCGCTCAAGGGCGTCCGCTCCCCTCCCAGTCTCGATTTCGATGTACTCATTTAAAATCGGCAGCCCTTCGGCTTCAGCAAACCGTGCTAGCGCCGCCCTCTGAGCTTCGAGACCCAGACCTGACCGCCCCCGCTTCGCAGTTGACACCCTCAGATAAGTAACAATCGCGGCGGCCATAGCCGATCCCTCATATTTATAATACCTATACTACCATTTACATTTTATACAAGCATCGCCGGCGACTTTCTGCCGGGTTTTCGAGGAAAATATACGGGGGGCGCTTACTGCCGGCGCTGGTGATCTACCAAGACCTCGATTTGTTCGACTGCGAGCCGAAGATGCTCACCACTGAGAGCGCGAGCTGCGGCAAGCAATCGGGAAAGCCAGCGATCCTGAAGCGGACGTTTTTCAGGGCCTCCCGATAACAGCAGTTCGTTGGGCGTCACATCGAGTACGGGGCAGATACGAAGCAATGTTGCGAAATTAGGCTCGCGGACGCCACGCACGTAATGCCCATAACGCCGCTCCGAGAGCCCGGCACGCCGCGCGACTTCGGCATCGGACAAATGCAGATATCGGGCTCGCTCTCTAAGGCGCTTCGCGAAGGGGACCATGAGAACAAATTGTTCTCCGGGTGACCGACACGTCCATGTACATTGCGTAGTTAAAAATGAGAACGTATTGTTCTTGATGAGCTGGACGCGCAATGCAACCGGCAAAGTGTGCTGGGGCTGTGCATGGATCGTCCTAAAACGAACGGCTTTTCATTGGTGAATGAGATCAAGGTCTGGTGGCACGGCATTGCGGCCCTCCCGGCAACTAGACAAGACCATGCCTACTACGCGCTGCGCCGGGTGTGGGACGACCACACCATGGCGGGCAATCGCGGATTTTACCGAGTTGGCTCCGAAGATCACGTAACGCCGGCACTCTTTCAAAATTGGGCACTTTTTCCCGACACGAACTGGGTCGCGGCACTTATTGGTGATGCCGGCGGCGAAGCAGGCAGGGTGTCGCGAGTTCGTTGGGCTTATGCATGTGAGGAAATCCTTGATGCCCAGTTGCGACCATTCCATGGCCGGGATTTTGTAATTCCCGATATTATGTTGACCTATGAAGATGAAAATGGACCGGCGCTACTAGTTTTCGAAGTCAAAAAGCCTGGCACCGCCGCAGAGCCGGCAGATGCCCGCAAGTTAACGAGCTACGTTGACTTGCCGAGCATGCGAACAATCAAGCGGCGGTTCGGATGTCTCTTGGTCAGTCAACAGGTTGCAGAAAAAAGCCGCCAAGCCTGCGCCGGCAAGTGGCCCGTACTTACGTGGGAACACTTGAGCGAGTTGCAGCTTGCTGCAACCAGTGAAATGAAACTGCCAATAACGATCAGAGATCAAGTCTCTTATTGGATTAAGCATCATTTCTCGCGATATGGGGTTTTCAGAAACGTCGCCCCCAGTCAGTTTAATCGGCTACATGGAACGTATGAGAGCTATCGAGAAATCGACGCGCTAAGTGCGCCCGATGGCGTGCGACTATTTCTCAAGGGGTCCGAATGCAGTGAGGCGGCATTAACAGGGCGGCAACCCGACCCGCCGTTGCCGTGGCTCGCCGATGAGCCAAATTCTGAAAAAATCCGCCAGCAGCGTAGACAGACGAAAGAAGAGCGACGTGTTTGTCGCTGGAATTTCGATTGGACGCCAGCGCGTGAGCAATATTAAAGCAAGGAAAATTCAGATGACTGAGCGCGCGTACTTCGATGAAAAGAAAAGGCTGTATGCCGACGAACACCTAGACATCGTCTTTAAGCAAATATCCGAAGGCGACACAGCCGGCGAGGAAGGCGAGGCAATCGCCATCCTCCTAAATCCGTATGGCCGAGCAGTCCAGGGCGATGGAGCAATACCCTTCGACGGCGCTTTGGACAACATAGACCACGCCGTGAGGTGGGCCTGTCAATTCGGTAGCCTGAAAATCAGTTCGTTACCAAGCGACAACGGTTTGTCTGGGGATAAGGGCCGGTGGTTTGAGGCAAAGGTTGAAGGCAACGAACTGGCCCAGTTCTCAGTGCGGGGCCAGACGGCTCACCAAGCGATCCTTTTGGCTGGAATACAATTCCTCAGAGAGATCGCATACGCGGTGCTTAACCCACAGCAGAACGAAACACCTCACTAACCTAAAGTCGAGCCGACGCGAGCGCCTAGACCATAAGCTCCGGTCGTTGCAGTAGGCGCACGCTTGGAGGGGGGCGGGACTTTCGGGTTCCGCCCCTTTCAATTTTGGTTGTTTCCTTTCGAGATGACATCAGAACCTCAGCCAACCAGCGTCAATCGTTCCCGTGAAGCTTGCGCTTGGCCATCGTTGAGGGGGCATACAGAAGCTACGAAAATTCGAGATTTTCGAAAGGGCTGGGATCGTTTCTAAGCCGGCTCCAATCGAAGTCGTATTGCTCCGACGAAGGCCAATCATCCGGAAACTTCACCTCGAAATAACCACCGATTGCTACGTCGAACCCAGCCACTCTGCTACTCGGACCCGTATAGTGCTCTGGCCCAAAATCGATTATGGCAAACTGGGAAGCAAGGATTGCCACTAGGCCACATACTGCGTCCAGCATGTTGCCGAAACTGCTCTGCTCGAAATTTTCGTGTCGCGAATGCTTCGTTTCATTGTAGGCTTGATACCAAGGCAAGCCGTGACCGTGTTTCCAATGTTCATATGGCATGCGCGGGTTCCTGGCACCTTCCCAAAGTGGCAATCGAACGCTGAACGAGGATAGGTGATGCGTCTTCTCCAATTTACTGTAGTCCGTCATCGTCAGTTTGCGTGATCCAGAATATGAGTTCTCTGTCAAAATGGCTCGACAGTTGGCTTCGACTTCAATGCATGCCCGCGTAAGAAGTTCGTGAATGCGGTACGAATAGCAATTCAGATTTCCGTCCGACGGTTCAATGTAGTCGAACAATTCAATGAGATCTTTTTGCAAAACCTCAAACGCTCGGATGAAATGCGCCGGCGACATTGCGAATTGCGGATGCTGGATGTAGCCACATTGGGTTAGATAGTTTCCACCGAGATGTGGACGCGCAGTTCTCTTGTAAGGCTTTGGGGTTGCCATCTTCGACCTCCAGGACGCTTCTTGCACGCCATGCGATTGAATGTTATTAGACGGACCATTCGTACTACCGGGTCGGCCTGACCACTCGACGTTGTAGGTCAGAAGCACCGCTCCGTACCGCATCATCCCGAGCCGCCGCTCGGTAGATGAAAGATCGTGAGCCGGCACGGTCAATCAGCTTTGATGCGGTGCGCACATGGCAAGGCAATCAGCCCTTCCCCTTTCGTTACCACCACGACTAGTCAGTCGCAAAGTAGCTGCTGCATACCTTTCGATTTCCGAAGCGCTCTTCAACAAGATGGTGCAAGCTGGAAAAATGCCGAGGCCCAAGCGGCTGACCGAGGGGCGACTGGCTTGGGATGTGCGTGAGATCGATTGGGTGATTGATCAAATGGCTTTAGATAGCGACGCGTCTTGCGCTGACCAAACGTGGAGTGACGTGGATGCCCCGGAAGCTGCCGCTTCACGTTGAACGCAACCACGTCAAAGGTCACACGTATCTGTCATTCCGGCGGGGAAAGGGTGCGCGCATTCGCCTGCCCGCCGATCCGACTAGCGATGAGTTCATGGCGGCCTATCAAGCCGCGCTCCTGGGGCAGACTACCCCAGCTCGCGAACACTTCGTGCGGGCCGAGCCTGGCACCATTGCCGCTCTTGTTGCGTCATACATGAAAAGCGCGGAATACATCGGCCTGCGTGACACCAGCAAAGCAGGCTACATCAGTCGTCTGGAAATGTTCCGCACCAAGCATGGCCATCGCACAATTGCGGGCTTGTCACGCGAACGCATCGTCACCGGAATACTTCAACCGTATGCGGACCGTCCCGGCGCAGCACTCGACACCCTCAAGAAGCTTCGTATCCTGATCCGCCATGCGATTAATATTGGATGGCTGAAGCATGATCCTTCGCTCGGCATAAAGAGACCGAAGATAAAAAAAATTCGTTCGTGGACCGACAAAGAAATCGAGCAGTTTAAGAAGCACTGGCCCCTCGGCACGAAGCAGCGCACGGCATTTCATCTTTTTCTCAACCTTGGCCAGCGCCGCTCCGACGTGGTGCGGATGGCGCAGACGCACATCACGCCTGACCGCAAGATCAGAATAAAGCAGCAAAAGACGGGGCGCGAGCTATTGATCCCGCTGCATCGCGACACCATCGAAGCGCTCGACGCTTACGACATGCGCCATATCGTGATGATTACGACGGCTTACGGCAAACCGTTCACCGTTGATGGTTTCAGTGGATGGATGCGCGACGCCATATCCGAAGCCGGGCTGCCACTCGAATGCAAGCCGCATGGTCTACGCAAGGCGGCGGGACGTTTGCTCGCTGAAGCAGGATGCACCGCGAAGATGATCATGGCGATCCTTGGGCACACGACACTCGCGGAAGCAGAGCGCTACACCGAGGAAGCCGATCAAGCCGCACTGGCCGCAGCCGCAGTGATCAAGCTTGAAGCACACAAGGCGAACATCTTTCCCCAAACCGCTTCCAGCCGTTTGGGGAATAGCGCCAAAAGAAAAGGAAAATCAAAGTGAAATGTGAAGCGCTGGCGCTCCCAAGGGGAATCGAACCCCTGTTTCGGCCTTGAGAGGGCCACGTCCTAACCGCTAGACGATGGGAGCGAACGGTTGGAGGGAATAGCCTTGAACGCTCGCCGTTGCAAGGCGTTGCCCAGGACGGTGTCGTCAGAAGCTTGACGAGGGGATCGCCGGGATGTCGGCGCAACCCAGCGAGGTTCATCCGGCATGTTCAATGCATTTGCGACCTATACCGAGCGATCGCTGCTTTCCTAACGTCGTTGTCCTACCTTCCCCAGGTCCGGAAAGCCTGGCCTCGCCACTCGACAGGCGGCCTGTCGCTTCGGATGCTAACGCCCTGACGCTCGGCCTGTTGCTCTGGGTTGCCTACGGTGGGCTGCGCGGGGATTGGGTGATCATCGCCGCCAATCTGCTCGGGGCCACGCTCAGCGGTATCGTTCTCGGCTGCAAGATCCGGGACCTCCGGTGACCTCAGCACCAGCCGGCCATTCTGCCCTGGATGTTCGGCGTCCCGACGCCGGTCAATGATGCGTGGGACGGACATGTGAAGGCAATCGAAGCCTTCCTGCAGACCGGCAAGCGATGGTCACCCAGTCCTCCTTCGCACGGCGACCCCGCATATCCGGGAGACCCGACGCCCTTGAGTCCAGAATTAACCATATTTTCGCAGGTCCGGAGGATAATGCCTAATAATTAAGCAACCTTCGGAGGATCGTTCTCCGATTGTGCTTCCAGAGGTTGAGGGAATGCTGATGATTCGGATGATCGAAGACCTGCGAATTGGCACCAAGCTGCTTGTGGCTTCCTCGCTCAGCATCCTGCTGGTCGCCGGGATGATCGTGGCGCACATGGTCAGCAGCGCGAGCGTTCGCAGCTCGATCGAGACAATTCTCCATCAGGAAGAGATTTTACGTAGCTCAATCGAAACGCGGGGTGCCGTCCGCGGAATGCAGATGAGCGTGCGGGACATCCGCCTTGCCGGCAGCGCCGCCGAAATGCAGGCGGCGAAGGACACGCTCGGCGCCATGCAGCGATCCGGAATCCGGTTCATTTCTCAAGTCGAAAGACTCGCTCAGTCCCAGGAAAATCGCGACAGGGCCACAAAGGTCAACGCGATGCTTTCCGATTATGCCAATAAGGCGCTGGACATTGCCAAGGTGCGCGAAGAAGTGCTGGTGATCGAGGCTGCACAGGCCGCGGGCAGTGACATGTCGGCGGAGGTGATCGCGCGCGTGACGAAGCTCGACGAGGAAGCCAAGCGCATCGCGCGTGAGGTGACGATGCCCATCGCCAAGGACCTCGAATTGCTGGCCGGCCAGATCGTGGATTTCGCCAACACGAGAGTCGAGGAAGAGCATGCGCGGGCAGGCGACGAAATGGGTTCGGCCGAGCACAAATCCATGATGATCGGCCTGGTTGTCGCACTGATTCTGATCGGGACCTCGGTATTCTCGTATTTCACCATCGCCCGGCCGATGCGCTCGTTGACAAGGGCGATGAACGAACTCGCCGGCGGCAATTTCTCCGTCGTCCTGCCGGGTCTCGGCCGCAAGGATGAAGTCGGCGACGTGGCGGGCGCGGTGGAGAAGTTCAAGTTGGTTTCTGAGCAGAAGGCGCGCGAGGAAGCAGACGACAAGGCTGCTCAGGACCGGATTGCCGCCGAACGGCGCAAGGCCGAGATGATGAAGCTCGCGTCCGAGTTCGAACGCGCGGTCGGCGGGATCGTCCAGGCGGTTTCGACGGCGTCGGTCCAGCTCGAAGCCTCTGCCGGGACACTGACTTCGACTGCGAGCCACGCTCAGGAAATGGCGACGACCGTCTCGGCCGCTTCCGAGGAGGCTTCCACCAATGTGCAATCGGTCGCCAGTGCGACGGAAGAGCTGTCCTCATCGGTCAACGAGATCAGCCGCCAGGTGCAGGAATCGGCGCGCATGGCATCAGAAGCGGTCGGCCAGGCCCGAACCACCACCGGTCGCGTCGGCGAACTGTCAGCCGCCGCATCCCGGATCGGAGACGTAGTGGAGCTGATCAACACTATCGCCGGTCAAACTAACCTTCTGGCGTTGAACGCCACCATCGAGGCGGCCCGCGCGGGCGATGCCGGGCGCGGATTCGCGGTCGTGGCGTCCGAAGTCAAGGCGCTCGCCGAACAGACGGCTAAAGCGACCGGTGAGATCGGCCAGCAAATTGGCAGCATCCAGGCCGCCACGGAAGAGTCGGTTAGCGCCATCAAGACGATCAGCGGCTCAATCGAGCGGCTATCCGAAATTTCGTCCGCCATCGCGGCAGCCATCGAAGAACAAGGAGCCGCGACACAGGAAATTTCTCGCAACATCCAGCAGGCAGCCCAGGGCACGCAGCAGGTCTCGTCCAACATTGTCGATGTTCAGCGCGGCGCGAGCGAAACCGGGTCTGCTTCTTCGCAAGTGCTCTCGGCCGCGCAGTCGCTTTCAGGCGAAAGCGACCGCCTCAAGGAGCAGGTCGCGCGCTTCCTCAACACGGTCCGAGCCGCATAGGGCCTGCAGGTTACTGAAAGGCCTCGTGGTCGTCGTTCAGGGGCGTGCAAAGCGCCGACCCGGAATGTCGCGAGACTAGTTTCTCTGGTTTCTGGATTTCCGGATCGCGCCTCGCTGCGTCGGAATGACTCGCGCGACCTTCTCAATGGCCCGTCAGGGCTCACTGACAAATCTGAGCTGGCCCGCCGGCTTTAGGCTGTGGGCATCGAAAGTGCGGATTTCCGTGGCGCCTGCGATATCAAGGGTCACCACGATCCGGTCGCCGGCGATGCCGGTGGAAACGATCCGCGCCCCCTTGGGCAGGGTCGCTGCGATCTCAGTCGTCACCACCCTTCCCTCGCTGCGAAAAAGACGATAGCCGATGGCGATCAGAACTGCCCCGACCGCCAGCGCGGTGGTCAGACCCGCGATCAGCATCATGCGCCGGGCCTTCATAAACAGCGCAGCCTGCTCGGGGGTGGGTTCGGACGCAGCGATTTCAGTCATGCAACACTCATCTTCGAACGGCAGTCACAGGATCGAGGTCAAGGCCACCGGCGAGGAAGGCTCGCCGCGGCTCGACCGGGTGCTGGCGGCAGGGCTGCCGGAACTATCCCGCTCGCGTCTGAAGGCATTGATCCTGGCGGGCGCCGTCCAGGTCGGAGCGAACCCCGTTGCCGACCCCGCTTACCATGTGGCCGCCGGCGATACGATCATAATCGACGTTCCCGAACCAGCTGCCGCCGAGCCGCAGGGTGAGGATATCGCCCTTAACATCGTCTACGAGGACGAGGACATCATCGTCATCGACAAGCCGAGCGGGCTTGTGGTGCATCCCGCCGCCGGCCACGAGACTGGCACGCTGGTCAATGCGCTGATTGCCCATTGCGGGGCGAGCCTTTCCGGAATCGGCGGTGTCAGGCGGCCAGGGATCGTGCATCGGCTGGACAAGGACAACACCGGCCTGATGGTGGTGGCCAAGAACGATCTCGCCCACCAATCGCTGTCTGCGCAATTTGCCGATCACGGCCGTACCGGTGAGATGCGGCGCGGCTATCTCGCGTTCGCCTGGGGTGTACCCGGCCGGCCGCGTGGCACCGTCGACGCGCCGATCGATCGTCATCCGCATGCCCGCGAGAAGATGGCGGTGCGCGCGTCGGGCCGCGAGGCGGTGACTCATTGGGAGCTTCAGCAAAGCTTTGCGGGGCGCGATGGCAAGCCGGTCGCCTCGCTGTTGGCCTGCCGGCTCGAGACCGGCCGCACCCACCAGATTCGCGTTCACCTCGCCCATATCGGCCACCCCCTTCTCGGAGACGGGGTCTACGGTCCGCATTTCAAGACCAAGGCTAGCCAGCTCACGGCGCCGGCGCGAGCGGCCTTGGCCGGTCTCGGCCGCCAGGCGCTCCATGCCTATTGGCTGGTCCTCGTGCACCCCCGCAGCGGAGAGATCATGGACTGGACGTCGGATCTGCCATCCGATCTGGCGGATCTGCGACAAGCGCTGGCGGCGGCGGAATGACGCAGCGGGCTACGAAAAGCTCCGGTATGTCAACCAGTTATGGCAGGCCCACGGAGACGTGAGGGCCATTATCCTTCCAAAAGGCGGCCCAAATGATGTATGTTGCAACTGCGTTGAATGACCAACGCGGAACATCGCAGCGCGGCCGGCTTTAACCAAGCGACCGTCTGCCTGGCCCGCCGCTATCGGGGGCCTGAACCACTGGAGGGCTCTCGATGGCCCGTACAGCTACGTTACCGGTTCTCAATGGAGAATCCGGACTCTCTCGTTATCTCGCCGAAATCCGCAAGTTCCCGATGCTGGAACCGCAGGAAGAGTACATGCTCGCCAAGCGTTGGCGTGAGCATGACGATCGCGATGCGGCCCATCGGCTGGTTACCAGCCATCTTCGACTCGTCGCCAAGATCGCGATGGGCTACCGCGGTTACGGGCTGCCGATCTCGGAAGTCGTTTCCGAAGGCAATGTCGGCTTGATGCAGGCCGTCAAACGCTTCGAGCCCGACAAAGGCTTCCGCCTGGCCACCTATGCCATGTGGTGGATCAAGGCATCGATACAAGAGTACATCCTGCGTTCATGGTCGCTCGTGAAAATGGGCACCACGGCGAACCAGAAGAAATTGTTCTTCAACCTGCGCAAGGCGAAGAGCCGGATTTCCGCGCTGGATGAGGGCGATCTTCACCCCGATCAGGTCAAGCTGATCGCCAAGCGCCTCGGCGTCACCGATCAGGATGTGGTCGACATGAACCGCCGGCTCGGCGGGGACGCCTCGCTGAATGCGCCGATCCGCGACGACGGCGAGACCGGCGAATGGCAGGATTGGCTGGTCGATACCGCGCCCAACCAGGAAGCGGTCATGGCCGAGCACGAAGAGTTCGACCATCGCCGCGCGGCGTTGAATGGCGCAATCTCCGTGCTCAACCCGCGGGAGCGCCGCATCTTCGAGGCGCGCCGTCTGGCAGAGGAGCCGATGACGCTGGAAGATCTCGCCGCCGAGTTTGGCGTGTCGCGTGAGCGCGTCCGCCAGATCGAGGTACGAGCCTTCGAGAAGGTGCAGTCGGCCGTGAAAGGTACTATCGCCAAGCAGGAAAAGGCGGCGCTGGAAGCCGTCTGATCCGCAGGCAGGGATTGAAACAAAAAGCCGGCGGCAACGCCGGCTTTTTTTGTTCTACTCGCCCCACTGCCGCGCGAGCGTGGCAAGCGCGCAGCCTTCGCAGTAGCGGGCATCCTTGTAATCGATCCAATTGTGCGCATAGACGTGATCAAGCGGGATGCGGTAGCGTGCTCGCAAGAGCTTCACCAGCACACGCCAGGCGGTGATCTGCGCCTCGGTGGGCACTCGCGTGACATCCGGATAATTGCCGGCGAATTCCACACCGATCGAATTGCTGCCGATGACCTGGTGGTAGGTCGGGCCATTGTCGATATATTTGTTGTCGTTGCGATTGGCGCCATCCCCGTGCGTAGGTACGAGGGTCTCCGGCACTGACCAGTAAACCGTGCCGTCGGTTTCCACCCACACGGTGACGCCGCGCCGCGTCGGATTTCGTGCCTGCGCCTCGGCGCCACCCCGCGCCGATCCCGCCGGTCCCTCGGTCTGATGCACGATGATGTTACGCCATGGATGGGCCCGGGCAACATCACCCCACGGCGCCAACCAGATCATCTTCAGGCCGGGAATTTCGGGTGTGCCAGACTCGCAGGCGATGGCCGAAAGATCAGGCGCGGTGTCGGCTGATCCCAGCGAAAATGCACCCAACAGTATCAGGAGGCCGGCAATCCCGGTGAGCAGGTGGCGGCTGGTGATCATCGGCCGATTCGGTTCAGGCCGACTTGCGGGAGGCCTCTCGCAGAACAATATCTCCGGCCTGTTCCGGCGCCAATGGCGGCGAGTGATCATAAATCGCAAAACCGTCCTTGCCATTGTTCTTGGCCGCGTACAGAGCATGATCGGCGGCCGCCACCAGGCGATCCGGAAACACGCCGATCTCCGGTGACCATTGCGCCACGCCAATCGAGACCGCAATAGGGATATCCCCTCCTTCGCAACCGGCAGCATCCTCGCGGCATACCTCGAGCACGCGTCGCGCGATCGTGATACCTTCATTGACTGTGGAATTCGGCAACACCACGCAGAATTCGTCGCCGCCGGCACGTGCCAGCATGTCGCCCGGCCGCAGCCGGGTCTGAACCATCAGCGTGAAGTGCTGCAGGCAGGCATCTCCGGCGGCATGGCCATAGGTGTCGTTGATCACCTTGAAGCCGTCCAGATCGATCACCAGGATCGCAAAGGCCTGGCCGCTGCGCTCCGATATCGCGCATTCCTCGGTCAATCGCCGCAGCAGGTGCCGCCGATTGGCAACCCCCGTCAGATCGTCCATCAGGGCAAGATCGGCGACCTCATTGCGCAACCGGTCGATCGCCATCAACAGGCAACCGAAATTCCAGGCCATCGCAGAAAAGACCATGACCAGCACAAGCGAGGACTGGAAGGCGCCGAAATGAGAATAGGTGAAATTTCCGCCGGAATGCAGAAACTGGGCCACGGCGCGCATCGCGTAAATCGCGATCATCAGCCAAGTCACGATGGCGGCAAGCTGAGCCCCGGGGTTGGGACGGCCATGGCCTGCGGAAATCAGCAGTCTCAAGGTCAACGACAGCGGAATGATCTCTCCGGCTGAAAAGATCAGGATGCGCGCCGGCGGACTATCGAAAACGTAATAGAACAGCACGAGCCCGGCCCCGCACAGTCCAGTACCGCCCCATACCGTCATCCAGGAGGCGGGCCGGTTATAAAACCGCGCCACGCCCATGGTGCCGAGCGAGGTGGCGAAAATCATCAGCGTACCGCCGACCACAAACGGCAACAGCGAGCCGGTCGACAGCCGACCCATTGCGATTGCCGCGGCAACGGCAGCGAGGAAGGCGGACGCTGTCCAAAAGCGCGCAGCATGCAGCGTCGGATAGCTGCCGACGACGTAGGCCCAGATCAAGGACAGGGCCAGGAAGTTGACGACAAACACCGTCCATAATGTCGGAACGTTCAACATAAGATCCCGGAGTCCCCGTCACCCCGCCTCTTCTTCGGTTCAACAGTTTACCGCTGACCGATCTCTGCTCGTTGACGGCACCATGCGACCGCCGCGCTTAACGGACTCTCACCTCGGAAACCCAAATCGGCACCGTGGTTTTGAAATCATAAATGGGAAGACGCAATGTTTCGGTTCGGTGCAATCAAAAGCCGGGTGTTCGTTCGTTGTTAACCGTGACTCCCGTCGCGTCGATGCCGGCCAAGCGCCCCTCACTTCCGTCGTGAGCAGTGCGGAAATGGGTGGTCAAAATCGCAACAACTGTGGATAAGCCCGGCATCGCCCTATGAGGAAACAAGGCGATTGCCAGCGAATCTGCTCGGATACGAATCGAGGCTGTTGCGAGGCTAGCCCTCCCCGAGCAGACCTCCGCGTCGCGTTTCCATCCATTAAACTCATCAATGAGGATGCTATGGCTAAGAAAGCGAAGAAGGCGAAGACTGCGAAAAAGGCCAAAAAGGCGAAAAAGGCCAAAAAGAAGTAGCTACTTTCAAAACCCGGGTGGAGCTCTAATTTCTCCGCCCGGGTATCCGGGTTGATGACCCATCGGCCGATATGCATCGGCGATCGCATGCTCTCCCTTTAGCCATCACCGTTGCCATCAACACCGAACCGCCCATGCGGCCCAGAGTTGCCGCAAGATCACGGCCCCACCAGCCGATCGGCGAAATAGGCGATCGTCTTGCGATAGATGGTGGCGTGATTCCATTCCCGCATCGCCTCGAAATTGGCCGAGCCCTCACCATAGGGCGCGCCATTCTTGAAACCGTTGGTGTGCAGGAGATTGGCGGTGGAGGCCAGCACATCGGGCACGCTGTGCCGCAGGTCAACCCGACCATCGCCATCAAAGTCCACGCCATATTTGATGTAGGACGAAGGCAGGAACTGTGTCTGGCCGATTTCACCGGCATAGGCGCCGATCATGTCGTTCAGCCGAAGATCGCCGCGCTGCACGATCTTTAAGGCCGCGAGAAGCTCGCCTTGAAAGAGATCGGTGCGGCGGCAATCATGCGCCATGGTCGCGAGCACCCGGAACACCGGCAGCTTGCCGATATCTCCCTTGCCGAAGTCGCTCTCGAGTCCCCAGATCGCCACCAGGATTTGGGGCGGCACGCCAAATCGCTGCTCAATCCGCGACAGCAAGGCAGCGTGACGCTGCAGCATCGCTCGTCCGGTATTGATACGGCCGGGGCCGACGCGGGTGGAGACATATTGTTCGAAGGTTTTATTGAACGTGCCATGCTGGCGCCGGTCGAATGCCAGCACCGCCATGTCCTGCTGCACGCCGCCGAGGGCAGCGGAGATCACCGACGACGATATTCCGGATGCCTGCGCTTCCGCGGAGATGTTCTGAACGAAAGCATTGAAGTCGCCGCCGCATTTCGCAGCATAGGCAGGGGCAGACAGGCCGGCAAGAACGATAAGAGTGGCAAGGCGGAAACAGCGCATGAGGCGAGAATTCCTGGAACACTAGCGGGCTACAAAGTCAGATGTAATCTCCGGCATTTCCGGTTCTGATTGAATCAGACCCGGAGCGCATGATTATTGTTCTTGAGGTGTTTTCTTCACGCGAACCGGTATCCATGCTGATCACATCCGGGGGGCGGTTGTCGTTGCGAAATCAGTTGACCAAAAAGCCCTTGGGCTTTCGGGTCAACTCAAGTGTCTCACCCCAAGGTCGAGCGCGCGGCTTGCTCAGTTATCCAGGAACGACCGGAGCTTCCTCGAGCGCGAGGGATGCTTCAGCTTGCGCAGCGCCTTCGCCTCGATCTGGCGGATGCGTTCGCGCGTCACCGAGAACTGCTGGCCGACTTCTTCCAGCGTGTGGTCGGTGTTCATGCCGATGCCAAAGCGCATGCGCAGCACGCGCTCCTCGCGCGGGGTCAGCGAGGCCAATACGCGCGTCGTGGTCTCGCGCAGATTGGACTGAATCGCCGCATCGATCGGCAGGATCGCATTCTTGTCCTCGATGAAATCGCCAAGATGCGAATCTTCCTCGTCACCGACCGGCGTTTCCAGCGATAGCGGCTCCTTGGCGATCTTCAGAACCTTGCGCACCTTCTCCAGTGGCATGCCGAGCTTTTCGGCCAGTTCCTCCGGGGTCGGCTCACGGCCAATTTCATTGAGCATCTGCCGGGAGGTGCGCACGATCTTGTTGATCGTCTCGATCATGTGCACGGGAATGCGGATGGTGCGTGCCTGGTCCGCAATCGAGCGGGTGATCGCTTGCCGGATCCACCAGGTGGCGTAGGTCGAGAATTTGTAGCCGCGGCGATATTCGAATTTGTCGACCGCCTTCATCAGGCCGATATTGCCTTCCTGGATCAGGTCGAGGAATTGCAGGCCGCG
>Ga0105240_10002280_pt1 | contig 31085 bp, 22 predicted proteins | sample KBSC54metaG_FD_80426 | JGI IMG/M metagenome (GOLD analysis project Ga0105240, IMG submission 80426) | Corn rhizosphere microbial communities from Kellogg Biological Station, Michigan, USA - KBS C5-4 metaG | ecosystem: Host-associated > Plants > Roots > Rhizosphere > Soil | place: Michigan, USA... | reverse complement strand
TTCGCCGCGACGAGAGCGTGAGCCCGGTCCGGTCCGACCGTGGCTCGCATCATGGCAGGCAAGCATTCGCTTTTGCACTCTGCTTTGCGGTCGCGCTCGGGATACTCCTCGGGTGTCAGGTTAGTGCACGCCGGCTGTTTCTTCGATCGGCTGGAAGGGACTGATCAGATTGCCGGTGCCGTCGAAATCGAAGTCGACCGTCGCCTCGATCTCCAGCCCCGGATTGCTTTCGATCTGCCCGCGGAGGTTCTCGCTGAACGCCAGGCGGCCCAGTTCCATGGTATTGCGCACCCATCCATAGGTCACCTGCGCGAGATCCTGCTTGCCCACCGTCGGGGCGATCCGCTCGATGCACTCGCGATCGGTCGCGAAGTGGATGGGCGTCCGCACCGCCGCCGGGGTGTTCGCCGTCAGCGAGTTGATGATGGTCGGCTCCCAGTTCGTCCGATTCACCAACCGGTCGGTGACAATGTCCGCCATGCCGAGCCCGACCGCGCTGTTGTAGGTGAGATCGCTCAGGTCGCGGACGAAGATGCGGCTGAATTTCGGCGCGGTGTCCCACGGATTGTACTCGCCGTTGACTCCGCGATTCGCCACCTTCGTGTCCATTCCCGCGCCCGAGATGTTCTTGCCGATCTCGTCCAGAATCAGGACGTCGAGGTCGAACGGGATGCGCGCCATCCAGGTCTTCACCAGTGCCAGATTCTCCTCCTCGCGCTGCTCCATCGCCTCGACCGGCACTGCGTCGAGCTTGGCCGTATTGTGGTTGGCGTCTTCCAGAATCGCCAGGCCGCCGAGGATCTTCCCGCTCTTGAGCACCTGCCGGCCGATGCTGCGGATCACGTGCTCCAGGCCCAGGTTGTACGCGTACGAGTGATAGCGCTGGGCGCCGGCGAACTTGCCCAGTCCGATCGCCATCATCTTGAACAGGCCGCTTTCGATCCTGCCGGCGAAATCGGTGTGCCACTTGACGCGGCCCACCAGCATGACGCCGTCCGAGTCGTACGCCAGCTTGTCCATGAAGGCTTCGATGCCGTCCGCCGTCTTGCCGAGCGACACCACTTCCAGTTGGCTCAGCACCGGACAGCCCATCGTCTCCTCGACGATGCCGTAATGCGCCAGAACGTCGGCCTGCCCGGCGGCGGAGGCGGCGCCGTGGCTGCCCATGGCGGGGAAGAGGAACGGCTGCATGCCCTGATCCTTCCAGAAGCCGACCACGTTGCGCACGATGGTCGCGATGTTGTGGATCCCGCGGCTGCCCACGCCGATGGCGACGCGTGCGCCCGGTTTCAGCTTGCTCGCGAAATTGGAACCGGTAAGCTGCTTCCGGACTTCGGATGCGACGTCCGGAATGCGGCGATCCGGAAACTTCTGGCGTGCGACAACGAGGCGGGGAAATTGCATAGCAGCACCATTTTAACGGAAACGTATAATGAAATTTCATGCCCTTCGACGATCGTGGGATCGCCATCAGTGCAACATTTACCGCAGAAGCCATTCAGCCGGGTCTGGCCTTTTGGATGGCGGAGCTTGGTCTGGATTACGAAATCCGCTTCGCCGGATACGCGCAGCTCTTTCAGGAACTGCTGGACACGACGGGACTCTTCGCCCGCAATCGCAGCGGCTTCAACGTTGCGATGGTGCGGCTGGAAGACTGGATGCCCGCGGGTATCGAGGACTCCGCGCGCCGGTTTGTCGATGCCGTACGCAGTTCCGCCGAACGCCTGTCCTCTCCGCTGATCCTCGCGATCTGTCCGTCACGTACCGATCTGGCAGGGCCGCTGCGGTTGCTGTGCGAAGGCGTGCGCGATCTGCCGGCTGTCCACTGCATCCTGCCCGCCGAGATTACGTCTCTCTATCCCGTCGCCGAGATCCACGACCCGCACGGCGAAGAGCTGGGCCACCTGCCGTACACTCCGGAGTTCTTCGTCGCCCTGGCCACCGCGATCGCGCGAAAGATTCACGCCATCAGCCAGCCGCCGTTCAAGGTGATCGCACTCGACTGTGATGAGACTTTGTGGGCCGGAATCTGCGGCGAGGATGGTCCGCAGGCCGTGGTCCTCGACCCGCCGCGGCGCGCGCTGCAGGAATTCATGGCAGCCCGCCGGCGCGAGGGCATGCTGCTGACCTTGTGCAGCAAGAACAACGAAGAAGACGTGGCGGAGGTCTTCGCGACGCATCCCGACATGCCTCTTTCGATGCGCGACTTTGTCGCCCAGCGCATCAACTGGCAATCCAAGGGCGCGAACCTGACGTCGCTCGCCGACGAACTGGAACTCGGGCTCGATACTTTTATCCTGGTCGACGATAGCGCCAAGGAATGCACCGAGGCGCAGGCCGGCGCGCCGCAGGTGCTCGCGCTGCCCCTGCCCGCTCAGACCGCCGACATCCCGCAGTTTCTGCGACACGTGTGGGCCTTCGACCGTCCGCGCGTGACGGCGGAAGATCAGCGTCGCGCCGAGCTCTACGCGCAGCGCGCCGACCGTGCGCGGGCGCAGCGGGCTGCCGGCAGCCTGCAGGAGTTTCTGGCATCGCTGCAACTGGAAGTGGAGATCCGGCCGATGCGCGAAACTCAACTCGCGCGCGTGGCGCAACTGACGCAGCGCACCAATCAGATGAATGCCACGTGCGTGCGCCGAAGCGAGGCCGAAATCCGCAAGAGCGGACTGGAGTGCCACACGGTGACCGTGCGTGACCGCTTCGGCGATTACGGGCTGACCGGCGTCCTCATGTTCCGGGCCGACGCAGGCGATCTGGCGGTCGATACTTTCCTGCTGAGCTGCCGCGCGCTCGGCAGAGGCGTAGAGCATCGCATGGTGGCGCACCTCGGCCGTACCGCGCTGGATCGCGGACTGCGTCGCGTGCGCATTCCGTTTCTGCCATCGCAGCGGAACCGTCCGGCGGCGCTGTTTCTGCAGTCGATCGCGACGGAGCAGGCCGGTGTCTTTACGTTGTCCGCCACCGACGCCGCGACTCTGGTGTACCGGCCGGCCGCAACTCCCATCGACGAGCCCGCCGCGGTCGAGGCCCGCCCGACTGCCCCCGCGCCGAAGCGCATCGATTACGTCAGGATCGCCACCGAGCTGCGGACGCCCGCTGCAGTCCTGCAGCATATCGGCGCCGTGTCGCGGCATGCGCGTCCCAACGGTAAGCCGTCCGACCCGCCGCGCACGCCGCTCGAGCGCGAACTCACCGAACTGTGGGCCGCCCTGCTGAACGTCTCTACGGTGGGCATCCATGACAACTTCTTCGAGTTGGGCGGCCATTCGCTGCTGGCCGTGCAACTGCTCTCGCGCGTGCGCCAGATCTGCGGTGTGGACCTTTCACTCGAGGTCGTCTACAGCGGCGAGTTCACCGTAGCCGAACTGGCCAAGGCCGTCGAGTTGAAAGAGATCGAACGCGCCGGCGGCGAGTACTCCGACCTGCTCGCCGAGCTTGACGGACTGAGCGACGAAGAGGTGCGCGCGCTGCTCGCCGAAGAGCAGGACAACTGAGCCCGATGCGAATTCTGCTGACGGCCAACGCGTCGTACGTGCCGCCCCGTGGAGGCGCCACCAGAAGCAACCTGATCTGGCTGGATGCCCTGGCGCATGCGGGCCACCAGTGCCGCATCGTGTCGGGCGCCGCGGGTGCCGGCGCCGAATTGCGCTATCACCAATCCATCGGCGTGCTCGCGGTGGAAGAGCCGGCACGCCGCACGCAAGTGTTGCGCCAGCAGATCGCCGAGTTCCGCCCCGACTGGGTGCTGGTGTCGTCGGAAGATCTCGGGCACGGCCTGCTGCGCGAAGCGCACCACTCCGCCGCGGGGCGCGTCGTCTACCTGGCGCACACGCCGCAGTTTTTCCCCTTCGGTCCGGCCAGTTGGAATCCCGACCCGCAGGCCGCGCGCCTGATTGCCGAGTCGGCGGGAATCGTCGCCATCGGCCGCCATATGGCCGGCTATATCGAGGAGGCGCTGCACCGGCCCGCCACCGTGATTCATCCGCCGATCTACGGACCCGGCCCGTTCCCGCACTACTCGAACTTCGCGCGCGGACGCGTGGTGATGATCAATCCCAGCGCGGTGAAGGGGATCTCGATTTTCCTCCGCGTCGCCGAGCATTTTGCCGATTGCGAATTTGGAGTCCTGCCGGGCTGGGGCACCACCGCCGACGACCGCCGCGCTGTGGAGCGCCTGCCCAACGTCACGCTTCTGCCGCACGCCCCGCGCATCGATGACGTGCTGGCCGAGACGCGCGTTCTGCTCATGCCGTCGCTCTGGTACGAGGGCTTCGGCCTGATCGTGACGGAGAACATGCTGCGCGGCATTCCGGTGATCGCCAGCGATTCCGGCGGACTCAAGGAAGCCAAGGCCGGCACGCGCTACGTGATTCCGGTGAAGACCATCGAGCGGTATCAGCCCGTGTTCGACGAGTTGGCGATGCCGAAACCCGTCGTCGAAGAGAACGACCCCGCGCCCTGGTTTGCCGCCCTGCACGAACTGCTCACGGACCGCGCGGCGTACGAATGCGAATCGGCCGCATCGCGCCGTGCTGCGCTGGACTTCGTGGCCGGACTCGACGCCGGAGCGATGGAGCGGTATCTTCTACAACTACGGCCTTCGTCGTCGGCGCGCGAACGCAGTTCCATCGAATCGCTGACACCGGAGAAGCGGGCGCTCCTGCTACAGCGGCTGCACAAGCGGAAGCTGGTTCCGTGATGCGCATCCTGCTGGCGCAAAATTCGCTGTACTATCCGGCGCATGGTGGCGGCGATAAATCCAATCGCCTGCTCATCGAGGCGCTGGCCGCGCGCGGCCATGCCTGTTGCGTCGTGGCGCGAATCAGCGAATTCGGCGAGGCCCAGCAGCAGCGCTATTTGGACGACCTGGCGGCGCGCGGCATCACGCCCGCCGTCGAGAACGGCATCGCGCGATTCGAGCGAAACGGCGTGGAGGTTCACGTCGCGGTGAATGCCAATCTGCGCGCCCATTTCGCCGCGCAGATCGAGGCATTTCGTCCCGATGTGATTCTGGCGTCCACCGACGATCCGGCACAACTACTGCTCGATGTCGCACTGCGTTCCGGCGTCCGCGTGGTGTATCTGGTGCGTGCCACGCTGGCCGTGCCGTTCGGTCCCGACTGCGCCTTCCCGAGCGAGGCCAAGATGCAGCGGATTCGCGCCGCCGCCGCCGTCGTGGGAGTCAGCCAGTACGTCGCCGATTATGTGCGGCGATGGTCGGGCATTCCCGCCGTACATGTGCCGATCTCGCTGTTGGAGCCGCAGGACGGCCCGCTCGCAGAGCCCGACCCGGCCGGCTTCGTCACGCTCGTCAATCCCTGTGCGGTGAAGGGGATCTCGATTTTCCTCGCGCTCGCCGATGCTTTTCCGGACGTGCCGTTCGCCGCCGTGCCCACCTGGGGCACCAACGAGCAGGATCGCGCGGCGCTCGCCGCTCGCCCGAACGTACAGTTGCTCACGCCCGTGGACCGCATCGACGATCTTCTGGCCCGCACGCGCATTTTGCTGGTGCCTTCGTTGTGGGCCGAGGCGCGCTCGCGGATTATCCTGGAAGCAATGCTCAGAGGCGTACCCGTAATGGCCGCCAATGTCGGCGGCATTCCCGAGGCGAAGATGGGTGTACCGTACGTGCTGCCGGTGACTCCCATCACGCGCTACGAGACGCGAGTCGATGCGCAGATGGTGCCCGTCGCCGATGTCCCGCCGCAGGATATCGAGCCGTGGAAACAGGCGCTCGCGAGACTGCTCACGGACCGCGACCACTACGACGAAATCTCGCGTGCATCGCGCGCCGCTGCCGAGAATTATCAGGCGAATCTCTCGGTCGAACCCTTCGAGCGTATTCTCGAAACAGCGAAACCGCTTGTTCACGACGTGGGGCAGGCGCTTTCGCCTGCCTTCCTTTCCCCCGAAAAGCGCAAACTTCTCGCGCTCCGTCTCCGCAAGCGAGCGCCCGCTTCCGCCTGGTTCCCCAACGCCGATTCTGTCACCGGCGAGCGCCTCTTCTGCTTCCCCTACGCGGGCGGCGGCGCCACGTGGTTTCCCGCGCCGATCCCGAACCTCTGTCCCGTCCGGTTCCCCGGCCGCGAATCGCGACTCGCCGAAGCGCCGTTCGAAAAAATTCGGCCGCTGATCGACGCGCTGGCTGCGGCCATCGATCCGTACCTCGATCGCCCGTTCGCCTTCTTCGGACACAGCATGGGCGCGGCCATCGCCTTCGAACTCGCACGCGAACTGCGCCGCCGCGGACGTCCCCTGCCGCGCATCCTGATCGCCTCCGCGGCGCGTGCCCCGCAGTTCCGCCGCGACCACGTGCCGCCTCCGCCGCCCTCCGACGCCGACCTCCTGGCCGAACTGCGCCGCCTCGGCGGCATGCCCGCCGAAGTGCTCGACGACCCGGCAGTCCTGCATACGATTCTGCCCGCCCTGCGCGCCGACGCCGCTCTCTACCGCGCCTACACGTACACTGACGAACCTCCGCTCGCCTGTCCCATCCGCGCGTTCGGCGGTGTCGACGACGTCCGCATCGCGCCCGAGCACCTGCAAAGCTGGGCCGAACAGACCACCGCCGATTTCGCCATGCGCCAATTTCCCGGCGGTCATTTTTATTTCAAACAGGGCGGCGATTTCTTGCGCGCCCTCGCGGAGGACCTGTGAATCCGGGCGAATTGCACGTGTGGGTGGTGCACATCGACAAGCTGAGCGATGATTCGCTGCCGCCTGCGACTGCTGGCGAGCAGGCCCGCGCCGCGCGAGTCTCCGGCGTTCAGCAACGCCGCTACCTGCGCTCGCACCGCGCCATGCGCGCCATCCTGAGTTCGCTCACCAACGCCGATCTCCTCTTCGCCTTGACCGAAAAAGGTAAACCGTATCTTGCCTCCGCGCCCGACCTGAGATTCAATATCGGCCGCTCCAAAAGTATGGCGATCGTAGCCGCCGCCTGGAATGTCGAAGTGGGCGCCGACATCGAGCGCCTGCATCCACTCACCGACTACATCGGCATCGCCGAGCGCTTCCTGCCGCCCACCGCCGCGGCCGAATTCGCCGCCGTGTTCCAGCCCGATCCCGAGCGTGAATTCTTCCGCCGCTGGACGCGCACGGAGGCCATGCTCAAGGCCACCGGCGAAGGACTGTACGGCGCGGGCAGGGAACTGGACGGCGAGTGGACCGTCGCGGAGGTCGATGCCGGTCCGCGCTATGCCGCCGCCATCGCATCGCCCCACCCTGGCCTGCAAATCATCCAGCACACATTCGGAGAAGCATGAAAATCACCATTCTTGACGGCTACGCATTGAACCCCGGCGACCAATCCTGGGACGGCTTCCGCAAACTCGGCGACGTGCGGATTTTCGATCGCACCATGGTGGACCAAGTGGTGGAGCGCGCGACCGGCGCCACGGTTGTCCTCACCAACAAGACGCCGCTGCCCGATTACGTGATCCGCCAACTGCCCGACCTGAAATACATCGGCGTGCTGGCGACCGGTTACAACGTGGTGGATGTGGATGCCGCCAAGCAGCGCGGCATCGTCGTCTGCAATATTCCGACCTACGGTACGGCGTCGGTCGCGCAGTTCGTTTTCGCGCTGCTGCTGGAACTTTGCCACAACGTGAAACTGCATGCCGACGCGGTGCGCGCGGGCGAATGGTCGCGTTCGGCCGACTGGAGTTTCTGGACGACGCCGCTGATGGAACTGTCGGGCAAGACGATGGGGATCGTCGGCTTCGGGCGCATCGGTCGCCAGGTGGGCCGCATTGCCGACGCCATGGGAATGCGCGTCCTGGCCTGCGACACATACCAGGTCGACGCGCCGCTGCACATCGGGTTTCGCTGGGGCTCGCTCGAAGAAGTGCTGCGCGAGAGCGATGTGGTGAGCCTGCACTCGCCGCTGTTCCCCGAGACGCGCGGCATGATCAACGCCGGCAGCCTGGCGATGATGAAACCCTCGGCGATCCTGATCAACACGTCCCGCGGACCTCTCGTGGTCGACCAGGATTTGGCCGACGCGCTCAACAGTGACAAACTCGCCGGCGCCGGTCTCGACGTGCTCTCGATCGAACCGCCGCTGAACAACAATCCTCTGCTGCACGCGAAGAACTGCCTGGTGACGCCGCACATCGCGTGGGCCACCCGCGAAGCGCGCGCCCGCCTGATGGATATCGCGGTCGAGAATGTATCGGCTTTCATGGCGGGAACTCCTCGGAACGTGGTAAGTTAGCGATAACGGGGAAGCGTTAAGGAGATCGGAAAATCCCATGGATCGACGCAATTTCATCGTGAGTTCCGCGGCCGCTTTGAGTGCCGCGTCCAGTGCATTCGGCTCGCCCAGCGACACTGTCCGGATCGGCGTCGTCGGTATCGGCGGACGCGGGCCTTCCCACCTCAACGGCTACGGCAAACTGCCCAATGTGGAGATCGCCGCGATCTGCGATATCGACGATTCGCACATCGCCAAGGGGCTCGGCATTCTCGAAAAGGCCGGCAAGCCGAAGCCGCAGACTTACAAAGATATTCGCAAACTTCTCGAAGACAAGAACATCGACGCCATCTCCATCGCTTCGCCCAATCACTGGCACACGCTCATGACGATCTGGGCGTGCCAGGCCGGCAAGGACGTGTACGTCGAGAAGCCGTGTTCGCACAATATTTTCGAGGCGAAGCAGATCGTCGCGGCGGCGCGCAAGTACAATCGCATGGTGCAGCAGGGCAGCCAGATCCGCTCCTCCGTGGCGATTCAGGACGCCATGCAGCAGATGCGCGACGGCCTGATCGGTGACGTCTACATGGCGCGCGGACTCTGCTTCAAATGGCGCGACACGATCGGCCACGCGCTGCCCGAACCCGTGCCCGCAGGCGTCGATTACGACCTGTGGACCGGTCCTTCTCCCATGCATCAATTCACGCAGAATCGCTTCCACTACAAGTGGCATTGGTTCTGGGACACCGGCAACGGCGACCTCGGCAATCAGGGCATTCACGAGATGGACGTCGCGCGCTGGGGCCTCGGCGTGAAGTATCCGGTGAAGGTCAGCGCGGTGGGCGGCCACTTCATGTTCGACGACGACCAGGAGACGCCCAATACTCTGAATTGTGCGTTTGAGTTCAACGAGAGCGGCAAGCGCAAGTTGCTGGAATTCGAAGTTCGCCACTGGATGAGCAACCACGAAGGCACGGTCGGCGACGCCACTTACATGGGCAACGCGCCGACGCCGGAGAAGCCGAAGCGTGGCGGCGACAGCATCGGCAACATCTTCTATGGCTCGAAGGGCTACGTCACGATGGACAGCTATCAGTCATGGCAATCGTGGCTCGGCAAGGAGCAGGCCGAAGGACCCAAGGGCAACAAGGGCGGCGACCACTTCGCCAACTTCATCGATGCCGTGAAGAGCCGCAAGAGAGACGACCTCCACGCCGAGATCGAAATCGGCGCCGCATCCACTGTGCTGGTACACCTGGCCAACATTTCTTATCGTGTCGGCCGCACCATCCACTTCGACTCGAACACCATGACGTGCACCGGCGACGCCGAAGCGAACAAGCTGATCACGCGGGTGTACCGCAAGCCGTTCGTCGTGCCGGAGAAGGTTTAAGAATTTGAGCCACAGATGAACACAGATGAAAACAGATTCTTACCTGTGTTCATCTGTGGCTGATTCGCTTTTCCTTTCATCGCGAAGCTGACTTTTTGCCGTGCCTGCGCGGGTGGACTCGATCTGCGGCATCCCGTACTGCACCATCAGCGCGGAATTCGCGTTCCTGGTGCCGGCATAAGTCGCATTCGACAGCACGTGCTGTTCGGGCTTGAAGCGATTGGCGTCGCCCAGAATGTCGACCGCATTCCCGCTCACCCGCAATGGCGGACCAGGAGGTGAACCCGGCCATCAGGTCGTCCTTCGCCGCGGCCACCGCGATCAACGTCCGCTGCGGCACCGACTCCTCGATCGTCTACAGATCCTCCGCGCCGGCCGGATGGTCCACCTGATTGCCGACGGCGACGATCCGCTCGCCCTGCACCAGCACTTCACCGGGCGAGACAATCGCGCCGCTTTCCTCGTGTCACTTTTTCTTACCGACCTTTTTCAGCTCCTCGTCGAGCACGCCCTTCATCGCTTCCGGTTCCAGCGAGCCGTTGTAGCGCTGTCCGTTAATGAACACCGTGGGCGTCCCTTCCACTCCGGCTTTCTCGCCGTCCTGCTCATCCTTGTCAACGGTCTTGCGCGTCACGGGCGCATCCAGGTCGGCCGTGAATTTCTTCATGTCCAGTCCCAGTCGGGTGGCGATCGCCAGCAGGGAAGGCCGCGTCAGATTATTCCGGCTGGCGAACAGGGCGTCATGCATGGGCCAGAATTTTCCCTGCTGATGCGCCGCGATGGCCGCCTCGGCTGCGCCCAGCGCCTGACCGTGCGAATCCAGCGGGAACTGCTTGAAGATCAGCTTCACCTGCCCGGGATACGCCTTCAGGATGGCATCCAGATTCTTGATCGCCTTGGCGCAATACGGGCACTGAAAATCGGAGAACTCCACCAGCGTGATGGGCGCATTCTCCGCACCCTGCACCGGCGCCCCGGCAACCGGAATCGTCACGGCCGCGTCGAGTAGCTTCGGCGGCGCCGGCGGATGGCCCCAGCGCGATGCGCCGGCGGCGGCCAGCGCGGCATTTTCATCCTTGCCCTGGCGCAGCGCGTCGGCGACTTCCTTGGAGAAGCCTTTGCTCCAGGCGCAGTTCGGGTCTTTCACCCGGCACTCCGCCATCTTCATATCGCAGCCGCAGTTGCAGTTGTGATTGCGCAGGATTCGCAACGCGGTGTTGGTCCGGGCGGACGAGAGGTTGCCGAGGTCGACGCCGGGAATCTGGCGGATGGTCTGCCAGTCCTGTGCGAACAGCAGCACGGCGCCGCCGAGAAACAGTCCCGCAGCCAGCATCCGGCGAAACTTGGGAGATAAATGCATGACTCTATTGTAAGGTGAGCGTGGTGCGTTTCGGGACCCCGTCTACTGCTTCGGCTGACGCGGCACTTGCGGCCAGACGGTGAAGTCGCGCATGGCCATGCGGACCGCTGTGCCCTTCATCGCCGACAGCGCCTCCGCCAGTTCCAGCAGTTGGCCGCGCGACAAAGCCAGTTCGTGCTCGTCCGGCTGATACTTGGTCCCCACAGGATAGTCCTTGTAGGGCGTACTCGATTGCTCGATGTGCGTTCCCAGGATGTGGGTCACGACCTTGCCGCGCGTGAAGTCGACGAGGCGCCCGGTGCTGCGGACGAACTCGGGAAAATCGCGCACGTAAAGACGACCGGGATACAGACTGTCGCCGGTCAGCAGCACGCCCGTCTGCCGATCGTACAGCGCGATGCTCAGGATATCGTGGCCGGGAATCGGGATCACATCCAGCACGCGATCGCCGAGGTCGATCTGCCCCACGCTCTCCGGCCACTTGGCGATGCCGAAGAATTCGCGCGTGCCTTCGACGGTCAGCGGCACCATCGTCGTGCTGACCATGCCGCGGAATCCCGGATCGCCCTGCACATGATCGCCATGTGCGTGCGAGTGCGCCACAATCAGCGGAATCGGCGCGCGGCCCTTGGCTGCCGACCACTTGGCCACCAGGTCAGCCACGATGCGCGCGGCGTCGCTCTTGCCCGCGCCCGTGTCTTCGAGCAGCGCTTTGTCCTTACCGAACAGCAGATACAGAAACGGCTTCTCGTAATTCGTGCAGCCCGACTCACGCAGAATGTAAAAATCTTCGTTGTACGCGTGGACCTGCCAGTCGGGCACCTCGACGCAGTTCGGTCCGCCCGTGATCCACTTCGCCGGCAGGGTGCCGGGACGCATGCCCGCTCCGTCCGGCTGAGGCGCCTGCGCCATTGCCGCGGCAGCGAGCACCAGTCCGTAGACGAGCCTCATTGCTTCGGCGGACCCAGCGGACTCGGCCTGCAGCCCTCGGTTTCCGACGTGTCGCTGATCGTGCTGGCTTTCCAGCCCTCATCCGTTTTCAGCATCATGAACGCGTCGATGCCGCAGTGATGAAATTTGCCGTTCGAGTGGAAATCGTACTCGGCCCAGACCATGGCGATGTTGCCGCGCACCAGCACCGTGGGCGACCAGATCCGTTCCAACAATTGATTCTTGTTACCTGCGATGGACGCGGCGAAATCGTCGCCCGGCGTGGACGCCGCCTTGCCCTGGCGGATCCGCACCAGACGCGCGTCCGGCGTCATCGCGCTTTTAATCATCGCCGCGTCGTGCGCCGCCATTCCGTCGAAGAGCTTTTGCACCGCGGCGAGAATCGACTTCTCTTCACCGTCCGCCGCGGCCAGGGAAAAGGAACAAAGCAGTAGCGCAGCCAGCATCCGCATGGATGGAGTTTACCACCAAAGGCCGCTATTTCGACTCGTCGATCACTTCGAGTGCATTGAGCGACGCATAGTTGTGGACGGGCAGCAGGGTGATGCTGATCTTGCCCTGTGGATTCGGCTCGACGCCGTGCATCGGCAGGATGAACCCGCGACTGCTGCCGCCGGCCTCCCTGAAGATGTCGAAGCCGCGCCGGAACGCCACGCCGTTGCACAGGATATCGAACACGCGGCTGCCAATTCCGCCTCCCGCGAAATTGCCGGGACCGAACCATGCCTCCGCGAAATACATATTGACGGTGTAGCGGCCGGGCGGCACCGGGACCACGTACGTCAAATTGCCGTACCGCTCCCCCCGTAGCAGTTCTGGATCCTCGACGTTCGGCACCGGTTTGGGACGCATGACCAACTGTCCGCCGACAGAGCAATCGTCGGCTGCCCACGTCCGGCCCTGTTTGTCGGTGTACGGATGATCGCGCGAAGCAACGCGGATGGTCTGCATTTTCCCCGCAGTACCCGGTGTAATCTCGATAGCGCTGACGATCGCCGGATTTGTCTGCGGTTCGAACCGCAGGTGAAGCTGGCCGTCGGCGGCAGGAGTGATGCCTTTGAAGGCGCGGAGATCGGCGGTGCTGGCGCCGACCTCGCCGATGACGTCGAAAGCGGTCAGCAGCGGCGCGCCATTCGCCAGCACATTGAAGATGCGGCTGGTCTCGCCCCCTCCGGCCACATTATTTTCGCCATACAGCGTCTCCGAGAAATAGAGACGCAGTTCGTAAACGCCTGGCGCGAGCGGAATATCGTAGGTAAAGGTCCCTTCGCGGCGCGTGCGGAACAGCCGCGGATCGCGTGCGGCAGTGATCGCATGCCCCGGCGCATCGAAAGTCTCGCCGCCTTCGAAGTACCGGTCGGGTTCCCAGGTGCGGCCGAAACGATCGGTGTAGCTGCCGTTCGTCAGGCCCGTCAGAATCCGGATCTCCGGCGAGGCCGGGATCACGCCGGCGATCGACGCGCCCGGCTTTTCGGACTTCGTCGCGGAAGGCCTCCACAGGAAAGCGCCTACCAGGCAGAGAGCGGCCAGCGCGATTGCGACCAAGGTGCCGTCGCGGCCGCGTGCCGGCGCAAGCGTCCGGACCGCGGGGGGCGGGGGCGGCGCCGCATGCGGAATCGTGGCGACCGCTTGTATTTCCGGTTCCTCCACGGGCAGCACCACGGCCACCTCGCTCAGGCTCGGTAAAGGCGGTGTCTGCCGCAGAAATTGCGGCGCGTACTGTCCCGAGGGAATTTCGATACGCACGCTGTGGCTGGCGCCTTCAGCCTCGTAAAAATCGCGGAGCCGTTTGCGCAGGCGATGCGCTTCCACGCGCACGATGGAGTCGCGCCGCTGGTCGAATTCCGCCGGCCGGCCCAGCGCTTCGACGGCAATGTTGTATTCCTTAATCTGCTCCCCGGCGCCTTCGAAATACTTCGCACAGACGTACGTCAGCACGTTCGCGAGATTCGGCGCCCTGTTGAAGATGCCCGAATCCAACACCGCTTGCAGTTCGTTACGCTCGTCTGTGAAATCCGTTGCGACGTGGTGCATGTATCACCGAGACTTAGTGAACGCAGTATACACGCGCGGATCAAAGACGTTCAACTCCGAGTAGGACAGACGCTTTCGTCTGTCGACTGACTTCTTGCGTTGTTCACGACCCGATCGGGGCCGCGACCGTGAGGGAGCGTCGCTTGCTGACGCGCGCGGCTCTGCTTCGAACGACGCAGGCCGGAGACCTACGCTACTGCTCGAACCGGATGGAGGTGCTGGACGCTGCCGATGTCGCGCCCTGGTGCGCCGTGGCCTTGACCTCGTAAGTCCCGGCGGGGATCGCTTCCGCGGGAATCGTCATCAGGTACGGAATGCGGCCCTGCGCATCCGCGGCCGGCAATTGCATCGGCACCTTCGTCAGCGTCTTCCCGCCCTGAATAAATTCGATTTCGACCGCCGGTTTCGCGGAGATCGCCGTGTCCTGGTACACCGTGAAGAACAGCCGCAGCGCCGAGTTGGGCACCTTCTTGATCGCGATATCCATGGTCGGCGTGACGGTGCCGCCCTGGAACAGGAACGGTTCGTTTGGCGCCACGTCCTTCGCATTCGGCGTGTACGAGCGCATCGGCATCAGACTCGAGATCCCGACTCCGGTGCCGCCCGCGGGCACTGTGAACTCCAACCGTTGCATGCCCGCCTTGTTGGTCTCGCGATCTTCCACCACCGATTCGAGCGTGTACTTACCCGGCGCCAGATCGACGACCGTCTTATCGAGGAAGTTGCCCATCTTGTGCTGGTCGGCCGTGACCTTCAGCGACCGATCGCGCGTGATCTTCTGCACGACGTCGCCGCGCGAGTCCTTCACCAGCGCGCCCATCGAGCAATGCACGTCGAGCATTCCGGCGTTGGTCTTCGCTTCGAGTTCGTGCAGAGGCACCTCCAGCAGGACGGCCACGCTGGTCGCAGCCTTCCCGGGCTGCAGCAGGACGGCGCCCGCACGATAATTTACATCCGTGGACAGCTTGCCCTCGGACAGCGTCTTGAGCAGCGGCATTTCGAAGGGCGCGATCCCCGCCGCGCGCGCCTCCGCCGGCAGCGCGAAATATCCGTTGCGCGCGTGGATCACCAGGTCCTTGCGATTCGCCGACACCGAGAGCTTGCGAAAACTGCCGTCGTAATCCTCGATCCCGGGATTGTATGCGACCTCGTAATACGCGCTGATTTCTTCATTCACATGACGCAGCGGTTGGCGCAGATCGTTGCTGTCGCCGATGAGGAAGCCGCCCGTCGATTCGGCCAAATCGCGCAGCGCCAGGTCGAGATTGGACCGCCCCGCCGTTTCGTACGTGTCCGCCGCCTTCATCTGTTCCGTGGTGACGTTGGCGCCGTTTGTGGTGTTATTGCTGGCCTTGCCTCCGGCGTTCATCTGGCTCATGGCCGCGCCGTTCTGCGACATGGTACTGACGCCGCGTACGTCCACCGTGTAGAACGTGACGTTTTCGCGATTGGCAGTGCTCATCAGGTTCCGGAACGGCGTGTCCAATTCCGTGGGCAGAACCATTCCTGCCGTGAAGTACATGACGCTCTTGCGGCCGGGGATCTGTTTCAGGCCGTCGACCAGGGACTTCAGCGCGAACACCGAGAGCCGTGTGCTCTGCGCCTGTGCCTGCGAATCCATGCCGAGCATCGTCAACATCACCGAGGCCAGCTTCGCCTGGATCGCCGTGTCGCCATTAGTCACCGGTTGCGCCGCCGCGTCCCCTGCCGCCGACAGGACGTCGCCATTTGGCGCGGTGCCCACCTGGCGTTTCAGTTCCGCCGTGATCGCGTCGGACTCGGAACTGATGCGCGGCGCCGCGAGACCTTCCGTTGCGCGCTCGATCGCCTTGGTCAGCGCGGCATGGTCTTTCGTGAATTGCTGCAGCACCAATAACCGCGTATCGATCACCACGATCGAGTAGTAGACGTTCGTTCCCTGATCGCCCTTGATGAGATCGAGCGCCGCCGACCGGGCGAGCTTCCGCTGATCGGGCGCCGAGATTTGCTCGAACGCCAGCGTCACCAGCCGGACCTGACGGAATGGATCGAGCGGCGTGGTCGCGCCAGTCGCGCTGACGGCCTCGGACCCGCGCACCAGCCGGAAGCTCAGCAGCGTCTGTTTGGCGCCGTTGTCGCTGACGGTGATGTCGTCGGGCTTAAGGTCGGTGACCGGCTTGCCCTTCTTATCGCGGACGATCATGTCGAGCAGAACTTCGTCGACCGTGGTCTTGATCGGTTGCTGCTGCTGGGACAGCGCGAAAGGCGCGACTGCGGCGAACAGAGCCGCGACCGTGAGGGACCGATAGGATTTCATAATTTTATTTGGCTCCAAGCTGCTCAAGCCGTTTGAATTCGGCCTGCTCGCGGGCGGCATCCTGTTTCCGGCCAAGCCGGCTGTATGCCGTCGCGAGACTGAAGTGCGCTTCCGGAACGCCGGGAGCGAGTTTCAACGCCTGCTCCAGTTCCGCGGCCGCGCGGGCCGGATCCTCCGACGCGAGTAGCGCGCGTCCGAGAACGACGTGCGTAGAAAAATCGCCGGGGCTGGCCTTCACCGCGCGCTCGCCATACTCCAGCGCGGCCTTGTTATCCTCGCGCTTCAGCGAGATCGCACTCAGGCTGACCAGAGCCGGAACATGGTCGGGCGCCAGCGCGATGGCCTTCTTCATTTCGTCGATGCCGCGATCGGCGTCCTGTATATAAAGGAGAGCGCCGTAGCGGAAGTGGACGTTCGGCTCGTTTGGATAGGCCTTGAGCAACTCTTCGAATTTCTGATTCGCGCCCTTGTAGTCGAGTTCCATCGCGGTGGTCATGGCGTCGCCCAGGCGGTACACCAGTTCGCGCTCGGATTCCGGCACTTCGAACGGCAGCCAGGGACGGCGCAATCCGGCGATGCCGGCGGCGGCCGCGATCTCGGGAGTCTTCTTGTCGGTGCGCGTCAGGTCAGTCAGCACAGTGATTGCTTTTTCGAACGTGCCCGTCTTGGCCAGCAGCAGCGCATAGTGCAGCTTGGCCGCGCTGGCGAGTTCGGGAGTTTCGCCGAACCCCAGGTGCTCGACACTCGTCAGCGCGTCCAACGCCGTACCGTAATTTCGCTGGCGATATTCGCAGAGGCCCAGCATGGTCCAGCCCGGCGCGCCGTCGGGTTTGATCTCCGTCAGTTTCTGAAATGCCGCCGAGCAATCGCGGTAGCGATCCAGATCGTAGGCGATGGACCCGAGATTCCACAGGCCGTCTTCCCACGTGGGCTTCAGCTTCAATGCTTTTTGATAAAGGTCGAATGCTTTGGGCAGGTCGTGCGCGTCGCGCGCAGTCTGGGCTTGTTTGGAAAGGGCGGGGAAGGCCGGCGCTGCGGTCTGCGCTCCGGCGCGGAGTACACAGAGCAAGATACAAATCGAAAATAGACGCGGGGAGAAATGCATCTCACTACATATTAACGCTGGTCAAAAGTCACAAAAAAAGCGGCCCCCGGATGGGAGCCGCTCTTTTCCCCTCCAGCAGCAGTTTAGAAGTAGAACTTAACCGCTGCTTGGACTACACGATGACCCTGCTTCTCGGTGACCGTACCGAACAGCGGCGTGTTGACTGCGCCAGTGGCGGAGTTGAAACCGAGACTCAGGTTGCTTCCATTGAATGACCACAGCGGGTGGTTCAGGAAGTTGTAAGCATTGAAGCGGAACTGCAGCTTCTTCGATTCGCTGATGTTGAAGTTCTTGAACATCCCGAGATCGGAGTTGAAGAAGGCAGGTCCGTAGATCGCGGGCAGTACGCTCGGACCATTCTGGCCGACATTCTTCGGGAAGCTGAAGCAGTTCGGGTTGATGTACTGATTGTGGCCGAGTCCCGACGACGGGTTGCAGGTCAGGATCGGATTCAACTGGATGCCCGGGGTTCCGAGCAGCGACACGTTCGAGATGTTGATCGAGGTGCCGGGGATCTGGGCGCCGTTAAGGTTCATACCGAACGCCTGACCCTGGAAGCCGGAGAGATTCGGACCGCTCTCCAACTGCGTGATGCCTGACAACTGCCATCCGTTGACCGCGCCACCCAGGATCTTGTTGTGCTTCACCGGGGTGCCGAGTTCGATAGAGTATGCGGCATTGAAGATGTGCGTACGGTTGTTGGACTGCACGCCGTAATCGTTGTTCAGGTTGTACGAATCCAGAGTCGAGCTCAGGATTCCCATCGCCTTGCTGAACGTGTAGTTCATGTTGATGGTGTAGCGGCCCTTGGTGCGGACCCACGTAACCTGCAAAGCGTTGTAGTTGGACCAGGCTCCGTTGGTCGCCAGGTTCAGGTCGCTGAAACCCTTTAACGGGCGGAAGTCATTCGCGTTCAGGGTGTTCGGATCGACGCCGCCGTTCCTGCTGGCCAGCATCGCTCCGACCGGAACCAGGTTGATGTTCGACCCGGCGCCGCTACCCAAGGCGAGGTCTTTGCTCTGGTTGCCGACATACGAGAACTCCGCCATGCCGGACCACGGGGTGCGCTGGGAAATGGTGAAGTTCCAGCTATCCGTGTAGGGCTGCTTGTCGTCTTTGCTGTCCACCGCGGCGGGCGAGAGCGCCTGGGCTGCGATGTTGATGGTCGACAGGTTCCGCGCCAGGAGCGGTGAACCGTTGATGTTATTGGGCAGGCTGACCGATTGGACGCCCGCGGCTACATCCAGGCCGTTGGTGAACTGGCCGGAGTGGTAGTAGTAGCGTCCCCAGCCGCCGCGCAGGACGGTCTTGCCGCTGCCCGTAAGGTCGTAGGCAACGCCAAAGCGGGGCTGATAGAACAGGGCGCGAGTCGGGAAACCGCCGAGCGGGACATTCGCATTGCGCTTGTGCCATTGGAAGCCGCAATAGTCCGTCGGTGCGCAGGTCGATTTGTACTGCGAATAGTCGAAAATCGAATATCCGGCGCCGGTCCGGTCGACCCACGGTTGGAAGTGGGTAAGGCGGACGCCGAGTTCCAACGTCAGACGGCGCGAAACCTTCCACGAATCCTGCACGAAGCCTTCGTACTGGCTGTACGAGATGTCGTTGACGCGGTTGAACGACGATTCGTTGTAGCCGTTCAGATTTCCGTAGAGCAGGTCGGCGTATTCATTGCCGAACGTGTTGGAGTTGCCGTTCCATACCTGGAGCTGGCCGTTGGTGCTGTTGTTGGCCGGCTGCGAATTGCGAATCCATTCATAGAAGAACCCGCCCTTCACGGTGTGCTTGCCAACTACCTTGGTGAGAGTGTCGCTGAAGCTGGGCAGCCACTTGTCGGCATAAAGGCCGGCCGTCGGACCGCCAACTTCAAACCCGCCGGGGTTGAAAACCACTGCTGCTTCCTGGTTCGTCCAGCCGAGTCCGCCGAATGACGGGATCTGGCTGACGCCATTCTTGTAGATGCCCTGGTAGCCGTAGCCCACAGTCTTGCGGTCTACTTTCGAGGGATCCTGGAATACGTTCGGGAAACCAATGTAGGTGTAGCCGAACACGAACTCGTTCGTCATAGTCGGGCTGAACACGTGCGTGAGTGACGCGGTGACCGAGTCCGACTTGTTCTTACCTTCCACCGGGGTGGGGTAGGGAACCTGGTCGGTCTGGCGCCACCAGAGTCCAACCGGGAACTGCTGGGTCTCACGCTGCAGGTTGTAGCGGACGAACAGCTTGGTATTGTCGCTGATGCTGTAATCCAGGCGCGACATCCACTGTGTGTTGTTCTGGTTGAAGGTCTCCGCCTGCACGTAGTTGAAACCGCCGGTCGCATTCGGATCGGCATTGGCGCCCGGATACAGCCGCATCAGGGCCTGCATGTTCTTATCGATCAGATTGGCCGGCATAATTCCGCCAGGAAAGAGCGCCTGGCCAGCGGCGTTGATCTGTCCGGGAGGTCCACCGCTCGCCGTGATGTTGCCTTCCTTGGCTACTTCGGCGGGACTGAAGTTGCCGCCGATTTCTCCCGCAGTCGGCACCGTGGCGCGCAGGAGGCCGGTGTCCAGTACCTGGTAGAAGTACTCGAACCCGGTGAAGAAGAACAGCTTGTTGCGGCTCTTATTGAAGTTCGTGCCCGGGATCAGGACCGGACCGCCGATCGTGAAGCCAGGATAGTAGTACTTGTTCTCGGGACGGCCCAGACCGCTGGAATTCAACAGCGCGTCGTTGGCGTTCATCGCGTAATTGCGCGCGTAGAAGAACCCCGATCCGTGGAAGTCCTTGCCGCCCGACTTGGCGACCGAGGTGATCACCGCGGGTCCCTTTTGATTCTCCGCGCTGAAGTTCGAGGTTTTCACCTGAAGCTCGGAGATCATGTCCGAGTTGGGATTCACCGGAGTCGCGCAGTTGCAACCAGGATCGGACACGTGCGCGCCGTCCGCCGTGATGTCCAGCGAATTGGTGGGCAGGCCGTTATAAGAGAAGGCGTTGTTGAGCGGGCTCTGGTTGCCGCCGTCGCCGTTCCCGTTGATGCCGATAGTCTCACCACTGAAGGAGGACTTGTTCGACGTGCCGTTCTGGATGCCAAAGCCCGGCATGATCTTAATGAACTCGGCGGCATTGCTGCCCACCGCCACGAAGTTCTGCAACTCCTTGGTGGTAACGAGATTCGTTTTTTCACCCGAGTCCACCGGAGCGATTGCATCCGCCGCTCCTGTGATTTCAACGGTTTGCGTCGTGGCTCCGAGTGTAAGCTGGGCGTCGACGTTGCGCTTGTCGCCGCCGTTCAGCGTGATCCCCGAAACCTTATAGATTTGGAATCCCTTCCCCTCGATGGTCAGCTCGTAGGTGCCGACCGGGACGGAAGCGAAGGTGAAATAGCCATCCCCATTGGATGCTGTTTCGCGTTGTGAGCCGGATTGAACGTCTTTCAATGTCACTTTCGCTGCGGCAACGACGGCTTGCGACTGGTCGGTCACAAGTCCCGTCAGCGTAGCGTAGATGCCTTGCGCTGCCAGGTTTGTCGTCAGAAGCGTCGCCAGGACAAATACGGCGAGAAGTTTTGCGGCAGTTGCGGTTCTCATCTGCACCCCTTTACCCTTTCGTGCATTACGTGGAGGCTTGAGCCTTCTTGGGCTTGAGCTAGTATAAGTACACTATGGGGCGAAAAAAAGGCTAATGCAGCATTATTAGTGTTAAAGCGAACCAGTTACCCTGCCCTACCTCCCAAACCAGATCGCCTGTTTCCATATGCTGTATGCAAATGTCCGTTAGAATCGCATCGTTTCCAGCAGATCTATGATTTTCCGTATGAATTTCGGTACCCAAAAAATGTCTGTAACTTTACGTTAACGATGCCGCTTCTCGAATGGAATCAAGACGTTAATTGGCTACGTTAACGCTGCGATTGAGGGCCGGCAGGGCTGGCCGTGCTAGAATTTGCTTCCGGGGGATAGATCACATCCGGTGCTTCTCAGGTGTTTGAGTCTCGCGATATTTGCCGTTACGAGCGCCGCTCAGACGTGCGATTTCCAGGCAGCCCTCCAGCATCATCAGGCCGGTGAACTGACCGAAGCAGCGGCCGGATATCGTGCCTGCATCGGGGCACAGCCGGACCGAGTCGACGCCCGTTCCAACCTCGGTGCGGTGCTGGCGCGAATGGGCAAGTACCAGGATGCTATCGGGGAATACCTGGAGGCGCTGAAGTCAGCGCCTCCGGCGATGTCATCCAATTTAAGACTGAATCTCGCGCTGGCTTACTACAAGTCGTTCCAGATTCCGGCGGCGGCCGCGGAGTTAGAGACCGTCCGCGCGTCGCAACCGGCGAACCTGAATGTCGGGTTGCTGCTGGCCGACTGCCGCTTACGCATGGGCGAGTTCCAGAAAGCCGTCGATGTCGCGGCGCCCTTCGAGAAAACCGACCCCGACAACCCGGCGCTCAACTATGTTTTGGGGATGTCGCTCATCCGGTCCGGACGGGTCCGCGAAGGTCAGGTGCGGGTCGACCGGATCCTGCGGCGCGGCGAATCGGCGGAAGGCCACTTCCTGCTCGGGTCGGCGCTGTTCGGCGGGGGGGATTACCCGGGTGCGGTGAAGGAGTTGACCCGGGCGGCCGCGATGAATCCCGACGTTCCGTCTCTGCAATCCTATTTAGGTCAGGCGCTGCTGTTCACGGGCGATGCCGATGGGGCGGTGGCGGCCTTCCACAAGGAACTGGCGGCCAATCCCAACGATTACGAAGCCAACTTCCAACTGGCATCGATCCTCGCGCGGCGCGGCGAGGCGCTGGAATCGCGCCGGCTGCTGGAACGCGCGGTGCAGGTGCGGCCCCGGTCGGCGGAAGCGCGCGCGGCCCTCGACAAAGGCTTTCAGTTCGACCAGTCCGGCGACCCCGGCGTCCCCGTCGGCGCGCCTGCCCCGGCGATCGGAGAGTTGTCGTTTGGTGGAATGGCGCGGCCGGTCGTGCTGGTGTTCGGCAGCTATACCTGTCCCAAACTGCGGACGTCGGCGGCCGACCTGAAGCGCATCGCGGCGGAGTATCATGATCGCGTGGACTTCCGCCTGGTGTACATCAGCGAGGCGCATGCCGGAAACTGGCAGAGCACCATGAATGAAAAGGAGGGGGTCGATCTGGCGGCGCCCAAGAACATAGCGGAGAAGCAGGACTACGCGGCAATGTGCCTGCGCAAACTCGAACTGCCGTTCGCTGTAGCGGTCGATGGAATGGACACCGCCGCGGAGCGGGCCTACAACGCCTGGCCGAGCCGTCTGTATCTGGTCGGCAGCGATGGCAAGGTCGCCTACCAGACTCGCCTCGGTGAGCTCGATTTTCACCCCGTCGATGTGGAGCGCGCAATCCATGCGGTCCGGTAGCGTAGGCCTCCGGCCTGCGGCGCTGCTTTTTGGCCTCCTCCTGAGCTCCGCCTTCGCCCAGGAGGACACGCTCCGCCACGCCATCGAACTCCACCAGAAGGGCGACATCGCCGCCGCGATTCCCGAGTATCGGGCGTACCTGAAGCAGGTGCCCAACAACGTGATGGCGCGATCGAACCTGGGCGCCGCGCTGGCCCGTGTAGGCCAGTACGAGGACGCCATTGTCGAATACAACAAGGCGCTCGAAGCGCAGCCCGCGAACCTCCCGGTCCGCCTGAATCTGGCGCTGGCCTACTACAAGGCATCCCGCATCTCGCAAGCTTCCGACGAATTGGCGAAAGTCGTGGCCGCCGAGCCCTCGAACAAACAAGCCGTCTATCTTCTCGCCGACTGCGACCTCCGCCTGGGAGAAAACAAGAAAGTCATCGACCTGCTCTCCCCCGTCGAAAAGCAGTCGCCCAACGACAAAGCGCTTCTATATATGTTGGGCACGGCGCTGATCCGCGACCACCAGACGGACAAGGGCCAGATCCTGGTCGACCGCATCCTCCGCGATGGCGATTCGGCCGAAGCCCGCCTTCTGCTGGGCGCGACCAAGATGAGCGTCAGCGACTTCTCTGGCGCTCTCGGCGACTTCAAGCGGGCAGTCGAGCTGAACCCGCAGCTTCCCGACGTCTACTCCTATTACGGCATGGCGATGGCCGCGACCGGCGACACGCCCGGCGCCGCGGTCGCCTTCCGCAAAGAATTGGAAGCCAATCCCAACGATTACACGTCGAACGTCCAGTTGGGCATTCTACTCAAGCAGGATCAGGATTACGCCGAGTCGCGCAAGTGTTTCCAGCGAGCCGAGAAGGTCCGTCCCGGCGACGCGGCGGCGCGCTATCAGTTGGCCACGCTCGATCTGCAGGATGGCCACGTCGACGAAGCCCGCAAGGCGCTGGAGAAGCTGACCGCCGAGATCCCCAAATTCATCGAGGCGCACGTCTCTCTCGCCACGGTCTACTACCGCCTGAAGCGTAAAGAGGACGGCGACAAGGAACGCGCCATCGTGCTGCGCCTGAATGAGGAAAAGCAGGCGGCGGAACCGGGAGCCAAGGGCAAGTGAAGCTCGCGATCCTGGCGATCCTGCCGGTCGCCCTCTCGGCCGCGGGGCCCGCCGGCGATGCCGCCTGCGCCACCTGCCACGCCACCGAAACCAGACACGCGCGCGTCACCCCGATGGCGCGGGCGCTCGAGACCGTCGCCGATTGCGCCATCTTGAAGAGCCATCCCGACCTGTCGTATCAGGAGGGGCCGTACCATGCCGAAATCAAGCGGCGCGGCAGCGAAAGCATCCTGACGGTCACGCAGGGCGACCAGACTCTGACCGTTCCTCTGCTCTGGGCGTTCGGACTCGGGCAGGCCGGCCAGACCTACGTCTTCGAATACCACGGCGCCATGTACGAAAGCCGCGTCAGCTTTTACAACCAGCTCGGCAAGCTCGACCTGACCATGGGCGCGATGGGCAGCAAGCCGCAGGACATCGAAATGGCCGCCGGCCGCAAGATGGATTCGCTCGGGGCGCGCGACTGCTTCAGCTGCCATTCCACGGGCGCGGTGTCCGGCGGCAAATTGCATCTGGAGACCATCGTGCCGGGCGTCGGCTGCGAGTCGTGCCACGTCGGGAGCGGCAAGCATGCCGACGCGGTGAAGGCCGGCGATGCGGCCGCGGCGAAGATCGCGCACTTGGCGTCGCTGCCTTCCGAAGACGTCTCGGAACTCTGCGGCCGCTGTCATCGCACGTGGTCGCAGATCGCGTTGAACGGACCGCGCGGCGTGAACAACGTCCGCTTCCAGCCCTACCGGCTGGCCAACAGCAAGTGCTACGATGCCGCCGATGCGCGCATTCGCTGCACAGCCTGCCACGATCCGCACGGCGTGCTACAGACGGACCTCGCGGCGTACGACACGAAGTGTACCGCCTGCCACTCGGCCGCGTTGCATACTAAGGTGTGCCCGGTCGCGAAAGCGAATTGCGCCGGCTGCCATATGCCGAAGATCGATTTGCCGGGCGCGCATGCGAAGTTCACCGATCACCAGATCCGCATCGCTCGCGCGGGGGCCCCGTATCCTAATTGATGAGGACCATGCCACGACGTTTCTCACATCTTGACCGCCGACAGTTTTTGGCTGCCGCTGCCGCATCCGCGCTGGCGGTGCCGCGCCTGGGAAAGACGGCAGCGCGGCCGCTGTTCGAAGAGGTGCCCGCCGACAAAAGTGGAATCACCTGGGTACACGACAATGCTGCGTCGGCCGAACATTACCTGCCCGAGACCATGGGCCCCGGCTGCGCGTTCCTCGACTACGACAACGACGGCTGGATGGACATCTACCTCGTCAACAGCGGTCTTTGTGATTTCTACAAACCGGCCAAGCCGATCCACAGCGCGCTTTACAAGAACAATCGCGACGGCACCTTCACCGATGTGACGGAGAAGGCCGGAGTCGGCGGGGACATTTTCGGCATGGGCGTGGCGGTCGGCGACTACGACAACGACGGCTTCCCCGACATGTTCGTCACCGCGTACGGCCGGCCGATTCTGTATAAGAACAACGGCAACGGCACCTTCACCGATGTCAGCGAGAAGGCCGGCCTCGGCGCGAAGATCTTCGAGAATCACTGGAGCACCAGCGCCACCTGGTTCGATTACGACAACGACGGCCGCCTCGATCTGTTCGTCTGCAGCTTCGTCGACTACGGCACGACCTCGCATTTCTCGTGCGGCGACAACAAACTCGGCAAGCATTTCTATTGCATCCCGCGCGTCTTCAAGGGGACGTCGAGCCTGCTGTTCCACAACAACGGCGACGGCACGTTCACCGAAGTCGGACACGGCACCGATATCGAAAAGGCGCTCGGCAAGGGACTCGGCGTGGTCGCGGTGGATGTGAATAACGACGGCCGCATGGACCTCTTCGTGGCCAACGACACCGTCCAGAATTTCCTCTTTATGAATCGCGGCGCGGACGCCAAGGGTAAGACGAATTGGGAGGAGATCGCGCTGGCCGCCGAGGTCGGGTTCAGCGCCGATGGCCGGCCGCGCTCCGGCATGGGCGTCGACGCCGCCGATTTCGATGGCGACGGCTGGCAGGATCTCTTTGTCGCGAACGTCGATCAGGAGATGTTCTCGCTATACAAGAACATGAAGAACGAGACGTTCCGCGATGTCGCCTTCAAGAATCAGATAGCGCAGGCCACGCGCCTGCTCAGCGGCTGGGGACTGCGCTTCTTCGATTACGACAACGACGGCGCGCTCGACCTGTTCCTGGCGAATGGCCATCCCGACGACATGATCGACAATTACTCGCAGCAGGTGAAGTACAAGGAGCCGCTGCTGCTGTTCCATAACGAGAACGGCCAGTTGCGCCACGTGAGTCCGGAGGCTGGTCCCGTGTTTTCGAAGTCGTTCCCGGCGCGCGGCCTCGCGATCGGCGATTACAACAACGATGGCCGCATCGACGTGATGATCGGCAACAACGGCGGCGCTCCCGTGCTGCTACGGAACAATGCCGGCGAAGGCAACCACTGGCTCGGCGTGAAATTGCAGGGCACAAAGTGCAATCGCGATGCGGTCGGCGCGAAGCTGACCTGGACGGCCGGCGGCGTCAAGCGTTCCCGCTCGAAGAACGGCGGCGGCAGCTATCTTTCGGCGCACGACCCTCGCGAGGTGCTGGGAATCGGCACCGCGGCCAAGATCGACACGCTCGAAGTGCAATGGCCCCAGCCCAGCGGCAAGACGGAAAAGTTCACTAACCTCCCGATCGACAAGTACATCACCATCGTCGAAGGCAAAGGCGTTGCGTAGTGTAGGCCTCCGGCCTGCGAACTTGCCGAAGGCGCGCTTGGAATTTGGACATTTCGTACCCACTCCCTTCGAAGCTTGGGGCAGGCGCTTCCGCCATGCTCTTCTGCCTGCCAGAATTCGTCGGCTTGACGGACTTCTGGTCCGAGCACGAACTCACTTTGCCGAGAGGGCCTCGCCGCCACGGCACCGCAGGCCGGAGGCTTACGCGACGCGCTCTCGGATATAATCGTGTCATGTCTGAAGTTCCTCGTAGAGCATTCTTGCGCGGCGTGACCGCTGCCACGGCGCTTTCCTACTCGCGCGTATACGGCGCGAATGAACGCATCCAACTCGGGCTGATCGGTTGCGGAGAACGCGGCCGCTACGACATGGGGAACTTCGTCAAAACGGGCGGCGTCGACGTGGTCGCCCTCTGCGACATCTGGGCCAACAATCTCGATCTGGCCAAGAAGCCCGCCAACAATCCCAACGTCAAAACGTTCTCCGACCACCGCCAGTTGCTCGCGATGAAGGACGTCGACGTGGCGCTCATCGGCGTCCCCGATCACTGGCACGCGCCCATCGCCATCGACGCGCTGAACGCCGGCAAAGACGTCTACGTCGAGAAGCCGCTCACGCGCACAATTGAAGAAGGGCCGATGATCGTGAAGGCGGCGCGCGTCAACAAACGCGTCTGCCAGGTCGGCATGCAGCAGCGCAGCGGCAAGCACTATCTCGAAGCCAAGCGCGAGTACATGGACACGGGCAAACTCGGCAAAGTGACGCTGGCCCGCACCTGGTGGCACGGCAACGGATACCATCTCCGCAAGGCTCCGGCCACCCTGCAAACCCTGCCCAGCGATCTCGATTGGGCGCACTTCCTGGGTCCGCTGAAGTGGCGCGATTGGGATCCGCAGCAGTATTGGAACTGGCGCGCCTACCTCGATTTCGGGGGCGGCCAGGTCACCGATCTGTTTACCCACTGGATCGATGTCGTCCACATGTTCATGGGCAAAGATATTCCCACGGCTGGCATCGCGGCAGGCGGCGTTTACAACTACAAGGATGGCCGCACCGCTCCCGACACCATCAACGTTCTCCTCGAATACCCGTCGGAGTTCACGGCGACCTTCGAAGCCACGCTCGCGCCCGGAGCGAACGGCGCCGCCCAGGAGTTCATAGGCACCCAGGGCCGCCTGTACATCGATCGCGGCCATTACGAATTCCATCCCGTAGGCCGCAACGCGCAACCGACTATCGTGCAGGCGTCCAGCAATATCGACATGGACCACGTCGAGAATTTCCTGGCTTGCGTGAAATCGCGAGAGAAACCCAACGGCGACGTGCTGGTAGGCCATCGCTCCGCCCAGGCCTCGCACCTGGGGAACATTTCTTATATGCAAAAGCGGCGCATCGACTTCGACCCTGTGCGGGAAGAAATCCTGCCGTTCTAGCTTGCTATAATCGAAGATTCAACTACGCACTGAGGAGTTTCATGATTTCAGCAACACAATTGCGTCCGGGCATGGTGATCAAGTTCAACAACGAACTGTATTCGGTCTTCAGCATGACCCACCGCACGCCGGGCAATCTCCGCGGGTTCGTGCAGGCCAGAATGCGCGGCCTCAAGAACGGCACGATGATCGAGCACCGCTTCTCGTCCGAAGACAAGGTCGAGAAAGCCCTGCTCGAACAGCACGAGATGGAATATTTGTACGATGACGGCGAGTATTTCTACTTCATGCACACCGAGACCTACGAGCAGATGCACCTGATGAAGGACCTGCTCGGCGACGCGGTGAATTACCTGATTCCGCAACTGAAGCTGCAGGTGGAATTCTACGAAGGCAAGCCGCTCGGCGTCGAGCTCCCGCCGACCGTCGATATGACCGTGGTCGAGACGGAGCCCGGTTTGAAAGGCTCCACCGTTTCGAACGTGACCAAACCGGCGAAGCTCGAAACGGGTCTGGTTGTGCAGGTGCCGCCGTTCATCACCGAAGGCCAGAAAATCCGCGTGAACACGTCCGAAGGCACGTATCAGGAACGCGCGTAGGCGGCGTTCAATCGCGCGACTAGCTCTTCCTCTTCCTCGCGGAAGACGGTGCGCAGGTCAACCAACAGCTTTTCATTTTCGATGCGGGCAATCACCGGTGGATCGCCGCGCCTGAGCTTCCGCTCGGCCTCCACGGCGTTGCCTTCGATGGCGATCAGCCAGGTCGGGATCGACTGCTCGGGCGTGGCGCCGCCGCCGATCACCGACGCGCCCTCGACCACTTGCGCGCGCAACTTGGGCGTGCGCGACAGCAGGGCGTCGGCGCGTATTCGGATGGTCTCGGCGGATTGCCGGATCATGGCGAGCGCGGGAATGTTGTCCCATCGCTCCAACAGTAAATCGCGCAGCGTGGTTTCGAGCGCCTGATAGATCATCTTGTCGAGCCGTAGCGCGCGGAACAGCGGATTGCGGCGCAGTAGCGCCACAATCTCCGGCTTGCCCGAGAGGATTCCGGCCTGCGGTCCGCCCAGCAGTTTGTCGCCGCTGAAGGAGACAAGGTCGGCGCCGGCCTGCAGACTCTGCGAGACCAGCGGCTCGTCGATCCCGAAGCGGGTGAGATCGGCGACGCAGCCGCTGCCCAGGTCTTCGTACACAGGGATGCGGCGCTCGCGGCCCAGCGCGGCCAGTTCCTTCAATTCGGGCCGGGCGGTGAATCCTGTCATGCGGAAATTGCTGGGGTGTACGCGAAAGAGCAGGCGCGTGCGCTCGTTGATGGCTTCGCGGTAGTCCTCGATGCGGGTGCGATTGGTGGTGCCGACTTCGCGGATCGTCGCGCCCGATCGCGCCATGATGTCGGGGATGCGGAAGCCGTCGCCGATCTCGATGAGTTCGCCGCGCGACACGATGACCTCGCCGTCGCCGGCCAGTTCGTTGAGCGCGAGAAAGACGGCGGCGGCGTTGTTGTTTACCGCGATACCGGGCGCCCCGGTGATCCGCTCGAGCAGTCCGGCGGTGTGACTGTCGCGCTTGCCGCGGCGTCCGCGGGCGAGGTCGAATTCCAGGTTGGAATACCCGCGCGGCATTTCCAGCGAGGGCAGGGGAGCGCGACCGAGATTGGTGTGGAGGACGACCCCTGTGGCGTTGATCACGCGGCGGAGTCCTGGCCGGAGCAACTCGGCGAGGCACTCGCGCACGCGAGTTTCCGGCGGTGCGCCGTCGGGCTGTCCGCTCAGGATCGCGACGCGCGCCTCGTCCAGTGCGCGCCGCGTTTCGGCCACCACCAGCGCGCGCGGAAACGCCGGTGTCAGGTCGGCGAGCCGCTCCAGAACTTCGTGGACACTCGGCAACTCGCGAAGTTTTTCACTTTCGGTCACGATTTCGATAGTACCGAATTTCAAACCGCATGCGAGCAATGCTATACTAGTCTTCGCATTCCCAATGCGTCGTCGGGGCGTGGCTCAGCCTGGCTAGAGCGCCTGGTTCGGGACCAGGAGGTCGGTGGTTCGAATCCACTCGCCCCGACCAAATATCCCACTGAAATTACTACTTACGGCAGGAGACGGGGATGGCGTTTCGGCCGCCTTCGCGTCACTATGCCCAAAACTATGCCCACCTTTTTCACCACGTGCCCGCTCCATGGCTGCGCGGACTGTGTCGGCTTGTGGGTGCACATAGCGTTTCGTGGTTGAAAAATCGCTGTGCCGTGCCAAATACGCCAGAGTGTATGGATCCATGTGAGACGACCACCTGGTTAGGCAAGTGTGGCGTAGGGTGTAGAGCGTGAACGCCTCCACCTTTGACAGTTTCAGCGCTTTCTTGTGCTGTTTTTTGAGCGTCGATTTTTCAATGTGGCCGCTTCGGGTCGGTGCCGGAAACACCCAATCCGCCCGCCGCGCCGTGCAGCGCATCTCCAGCAATGCCGACGCCCGGGTGGTGAGCGGCACACTCCTTCGCGCGTTCTCGGTCTTGCCGAACGAAACGTGCAGCGCTCCCTCGCGGACGTTCTGCCAGCGCAAACGAAAACACTCCTCCGGGCGGAGAGCGCAATCGATCAAGATCGTGGTGACGTCTCTGAGCAGGTAAGGGTCTTCCGGAGCAATAGGTGCTTCCCCCTTCTTGGCCCGCGTACCGGTTCGTGCGCGTTGATAGGCCTCCTCCATATCAGCTCCCACCTTTCTTGCCAATGCTGAACAGGATGGTTACTTAGAGCCACCCATGCTCCCTAAGGATCACGGGACGGCATCGAACCAATATTCGTCTTATCTCTTTACCTTACGTAACTTGCTTCCCTCAGTTACCCTCTATCTGCACACTCAGGATTCTTGACATAATGGTGAGCGCATAGCTTAAACAGGCATTCTCTGTTTAGAGGTTTAGGAGAGTTTAAAGTTCCAGAGGTTCTTAAGACAGAAACGGATTGAGGCTCAACATCAATGATCAGAAAAACGCGCTTTCTCATTGTGTGTGCGCCTCAACGTAAGGTTTGCGGGTTTCCCCGCAATCCAGCAATTACCCGATGAAGATAGGTCGAAAGCTCAAATGCCTGACCCAGGATGGTAGACGCGACTC
>Ga0105240_10002278_pt1 | contig 31107 bp, 42 predicted proteins | sample KBSC54metaG_FD_80426 | JGI IMG/M metagenome (GOLD analysis project Ga0105240, IMG submission 80426) | Corn rhizosphere microbial communities from Kellogg Biological Station, Michigan, USA - KBS C5-4 metaG | ecosystem: Host-associated > Plants > Roots > Rhizosphere > Soil | place: Michigan, USA... | reverse complement strand
GCCCGCCAGATTGAAATCGATGCTCTGCAACGCGGTGAGCGTACCCTCCGCGCTGTCGAGAAACGTCTGAGCTACGGCTTTGGAGTCGGCAATACGCTCTTCGACAATCGCGTCTACGGCCTGTACGGTCCCGAAGGACTCCGCAAACGGGTCGGATGCGATATTCGGATCGATGGGCATCTCACAATCTCCGGTTCGAGAACGCTACGTCCATCGTCATGTCGTTGATCTGGAATTCCGCCGCACCGGAGATAGTAAACCTCCAATGCCGGCCCCACAACCCTTTGGGGAATAAGACTCGAGAGTTGCGCGGCATCGAAGAGCTGTGTGGCTCGATCATTTTCGCCGTAACGGCCGGACCGGTTTCCTGCACCTCTGGCCAGATCGAAATCCCGGCCGCATTCGTCTCAGACATGTACATCGCATCCATGCGCTTGATCGTCGGCTGCCCGAAGTCCATGAAACCCGTAATCAGCCGGTAGTTGATCGGACTGCCGGCGTCATCGCCTCGCGTGATCGTAAACACCCCGCCGGCGCTGGCCGCAAGAATGCGCCCATCCGGCAGTTGAGTCATCGATTCGAAGTTGTAGTTGTCGTACCAGAACGGAGCTCCGGTCTCGGTGTTCATGACCCATGCTTTGAGCGCTGGGTCGTTGTAGTACACGCTCGACTCACCTTGCGCAGAAGAACTCCCGGTCACGTTCGAGGTATAGAACAACGCGACAGACGCGCTGCCGGCGGCAGAGCCAGCTAGCAGGACATCGGGGATCGTTGCCGACTCGTTGACGGAACCGGTTGCGTTCGCCGAAGCGGCGCACAGTACCGAAATAAACCGGTTGAGTGCGATCGCCGCGGTCGCGTCGGCTGTACCGCTACAGATCTCGATGCCGCCATAAACAACGCGCGATGTACCTACGCCCGCAGCGGCCAGAGCCAGATTGGTGGTGTAGGCGTAGCTAAGCGCACTTGTGCCGTTCGCCGAAGACGCTAGCGTCCAGTCGGCGTAAATAAGGCTAATAGCACTGGTGCCGTTGGCCGTACCCGTTGCCGTAGTGGGTATATCCACTCGCAGCAAGCTCGAGCCCGCCGCGGCACTGCTCAGCTTGGTCGTAACTCCCAGCGCTACGCTCGAAGTAGCGTTGGCTCCGCCGAGGCAGCCGGCCCAGCCGGTGGGTACAGCACTTGAGGTAGCGTTGGCGGAACTGGCGAGGGCTACGGTCCAGCCGGTAAAGACGGAGCCAGCAGCGATGCCGCAACCACATCCGATTACGGCCAGCCCGAGCAGTACGCTGGAGGTAGCGTTCGCCGAACTGGACAGCGAGTCGTTGATGATTGGCATATTACGGACCGTTCACGCCGATGAAGCATGGGTAGTACGTGGTAACCGCGCCCCCGGGGAGTATACCTCTGGTCGTAGTCCCCAAACCGTAATCCGACAGCCCTTGGGAGTAGACCATCCCATCATCCCCGATAACGCTGTACGTAGCAACAATCACCTGCACGTTCCCAGTGTTCGGGTCAGGCGACGGTATCGCCCAGTGGTTAGTGTAGTCACTAGCGGTCAGAGGGATGTCGAACGTGCCGCTGGGGTTCACGAACCGGAGTTTGGTCTTGATGTCCTGTCCGAGATCGAAACTGGTATGCGGCGTCGGCTTCGGTGCGAGCGGCAAGTTGTCGAAGTTATCGACGTTCTCGCACGCGGAGAGCCACGGACCTTCGTCTGCATAATCCGAACAAGTAGACGGCTCAAAATTCGTGCAGATGATCCGGCGCTCGCGGTGCACGCCGATTCCGCCGAAGGTGCAGTCGCCCCCGCAATTACGTGTATCGCAGTCTCTACCAGTGGGGTACGGAGCGGCAACGCCGAGCGACGGGAAGCACCGCCAACTGTATCCGACGTTCGGGTCCTGAATCAGATCCCACGACACCGTACTGCTGCCGAAGTGGTGGCTATACCCGTGCGCTACGGCGTAGTAATACGCCTCTCGCGCGAGGGCCGGAACGGCCACTACACCGCCGATGAACTCGCCATTGACGGTGTCGACGGTTACCGTTTTCCGGAACATGCGGAAGCGGTTAACGCGGGCTGCGAACGGAGCTTCGAGGTAATCCGAAAACCGGGGGTTGTCGTACCCGAGATCCTCGGACTTGATCTGCGTCGTCGTGACATTGGCCTGCACGATTTCGCGCTCGTCGTAGGTATTCGAGTACATCATCGTCGGAAAACTGCGCGAGCCTGAAGTCTGAGTAATCGTCCAACTGCCCGCGAGCAGGCAGTCGACGCCAATAGTCTCGTCGTTAATCGTACTGTAATCGTCCACACCGGCGTGACGAAAGAAACTCACCACGTTGATCGAATCACCGATGTAGGCGACGAATACCGGCGTATCGCATGTCGGGATTGGCGCAGCGCGCCCGGGAATCGTCGGCTGACCGTTATGGCTGAGCAGCCCGTTTACGAGCGGCTCATGCACCTTGAACGGTATGAACTGGTCGGTGCCGATCCATGGAGCCCAGATCTTGCCCTCTTTGACCTTGGTGATCGTCGCCACGGCATCGGCTAACGATTCGCCCGGTGCGCGGGTGAGCTTCACTGCGCCGATATGCAGATTGATCCGATACCACACCCCGCGTTGGATACCGTCATCGCCGTAGTAATACCCCGTATTCGAAGCCTCGCGCCCGGAAGCGTTGAACGCCCAACCTAGAATGGAGCTGTACCCACTACTCTGGTAGAACTCCGCGAGCGCAGACGCCGGCAAGAGCTGCAGGATATTTCCGAGCGCGATCTGGTTGGCCAGATTCTGTCCAGTCGGAAAACTCTCACCCGTAGGCAAGCATCCTAAGGCTTCGATCGCAGCGGCCATGGATGCGTTGCCGGCGGTTTTGAATTCCGCGGCGACTGCTGCACCGGTTAGATGCGGAAACACTGGCAACAGCATGGCACGCACGCCGTTGGTGATGCTGACTTCGATTAGCCAGAGCTTGCCATCGTCGCCGACCGTGATGCCGTGCGTACGCGAGAATTTGTAGTCATACCGAACCTGCACGCCGCTGGTCTCGACCTCACGCATATACTGCGTAACCGGTTCGTCGGTCTTGTCTTTGTCCCGCAAAGCGGCCTTACCGATACGCCCCAGCCCCATGACGAGCTGAACGACGATCGTCATCGTGCCGGAGTACATCGACGGACGAAGTAGCGAGTACTGAGAAAATACCAAAGCGCTCAGCGGGTTCGGGTTATTCAGTTCGGAGAGGCTCTGATCCGGCTTCACCGCGAGCCGTGCCACGCGCTGAGCGATATCGGCAACGAGACCATGGCCTTGTTGTTCTGCGCACAATCGATCGTCGGAATGAATTCGTCGCAAACCGAGATCGTTTTACCAGCTACGATCTGCTGCTCGATGTACCCGTTATGAACAATGCCCGAGTAGATCGTCGGCTCAAGCACCACGTACGGCTCAGACGTCGGCGTTTCGTAAGTCTGTTCTACGGCGCGTGGGGCTACCGAAATCGAAATGATGTTAACGCCCTCGGCGCTGAGGACGTAGATGTAAGAGTCATCGTCGATGCGCTGCGCGTTGGCAAACGTGCGAATGCCCGCACGCTGCATGATCAGCTGCATGCGGTACAACAACGCCTTGCCCTCGGGGATGAGGGCAAGGGCTCGCTTCTCATCGCCCTCAAGCCGAATCGACGGTACGCCGTCGTAGAGGGCCATGAGGCATCAAGACGAGGTCAGAGTGACGTCGTACTCGAGATTGAACGTGTCGGTGTTATAGGCGTTGCGCGCTGCCGAGAACTTCGTCGCCGACACGATCTTGCCCGTGACGTCGCCCTTAGTGGCGTTGGACAGCATAGCCGCACCGTTGATCACCAGCACGCTGGCTGTCGCGATCGTGAATGCCGCCTTCGACGCCGAGTTGTTCACCGTGGTTGAGGTCACCGAGCCGGGGGGAGTCCAGACCGGACGCGTACTCTGGGTATACCCCTCAGTGCCACTCGTAATCTCGCCAGCCGTCGCCGGGAAACTTGCCCCGGTAAGCGTACTGGTCGGGGTGTAGTTCGAGCCGTAAAGGGCCAGATACCACGCTGCCAACTGCGTGCCGGCGCATACGCCGACGGAGAGCAGGTATTTCAGCCCCTCGTCGGGAAGATTGTTCTTATCGTACCGAACATCTTCGCCGTTGATGTCGTGCTTGTACATGCCCGTGGCGATGACGCCTGCTCTGGCGAACAGGAGTCCGTCGGCGGTGCGCTCATACTGCCGGTTGCGGAGATACCGCATGAACTCGCCGGCGTGCTTGATCAAATCACGGTGCAGCATGGGAATCTCCTCAGGGTGTATAAGTCGAGTCCGCAGCCAAGCCATAGGCCGCAGTGGTGTTGGAGTTTACAGGAGTCACAATCTGCTTGCGACCCTCCGAGTAGAAAAACAGCGAGCGCCCAACAAGCCCGCCGGGCACACGGATACGATCGGCATGAAGCTCGATGGCGGTACCGCCAGCCGTGCCGACAACATAGCCCGAAGTACTCAGCCAGACAGCACACGGGTACGAAGTCTGAACCTGCTTCGGATTGAAGTGCTCGGGAGGCACAGAAATGCTAGACCGAGCCACAGCACGGCACGGACTGACGCGCACAGGAGCGAATTCATCGGGGTCTCCGCCTTTCAGGAACCAGACGCCGCGGGAGTCGCCGACGTAGATGCCGTCGACTACGGGTTCGATAAAGGAAATGAATCCGCTGAACTTCATGAGATCTGCGGACGCGTCGTGTACATGAGCACGGAGCGCTTCGGTCCAGCGCAGGGTATCGTAGACGGCCGTATACAGACGACCGTTATGCCAGCGGATGAAGTCCCCCGGGGGCAGCGGCACCATGGAGAACGTCTCTAGCGGGCGTCCTTGGGGGTATAACGAAGCCAGATAGGTGCTAAACACTGCAGGAATGGTCTCGGAGACCCGCAAGTTCTCGTCGTTCGCCGCAGTGAGATAGATCGCCACCGAACCCGAAAAAACCGGTAGGTTCGAAAGCTGGATCCCCCCGCCGTTGGGGAGGTCCACGAATTGGACCGTAGCGCTGCCGCTTTCCTCGCCGCGGTCGTCGAGTTTCGTTATCGTAACCCCGTACCGGCCCGAAGGTAGATCCCCTGTCAAGGAAGCCGCAACCGTAGGCGCGTCAGGTACGGGAACTCCGACGGTGCGCCAAGTATTGGCATCTGCGGGGAGCCAGACCAGACTGGTACGGTTGGACGCATAGACGTGGCCGTTATACTCGATGTACTCGAGCGGATGCCCAGAATTCAGCATGGCGACCAAAGTGGTCGCCATGCTGCTCGTGTCCAGCTGGTAGAGGGCGTTCCCCTTGCCGACCAGCGTAATCCCGCGCTGGGGCATGTATCTGATGCTATGCGCCGGGGCCGAAATAGACCGCACAAAACCGGGGCGCAGCCGCATCTTGCCAGTGCGCCCCACATCGATATTGGTCATGCTGCGAACAGCTCCGCGCGGCAGCGACGTCTCGTGCGAGAGCTCGTCGACTCCGAGAACGGGCAACGGGAATGGCAGCGTCTTGTTCACCGACGTCAATTACAGCACTCGTGTTCGTGTTTTACAACTGCCACACCGAATTTCGTATCCACGAACCCTTTGTCATGCAGTGCGTAGGCCTTGGTCGACACGCGCATACGCTCGCCGAACCATATGGGGTCATCATCGATGCGCTCGAACGAGTCGTCGATGAAACCGGTCGCAAGCAGGTGGCGAATCCGGTACGAGACGAACTCAGTGGTCCAGATCAGGTTCTCATCGAACCAGCCAGACAGGTTGTAGTACCGGGTAGTGCCAAAGATCGCCAACCCAAAGCTTTCATCCAGCCCGAGACTCGGGGGCAACCGGTTGCGATTTTTAAGATCGATGACGTTCCCGCCGAAACGCTCATCTACGCCGAGCGAGGGCACAAGGACTCCGTTGTTGCCGTCTACGGGTGGGGCGACGGCTGCAGAACCGAAGCTCTCATCCATGAACCCAAGATGGTACGTGTCGAAGTTGATGTATTGCGGCACGTTGAGGAAACGCACCAGCCCTACACGCCACTGCTTGATGCCGTTCGGGCGAACGTAGTGCGTCTTCCAGTCGACCGATGTGTTATCCCCCACAGTTCCGCCGAAGTTCGACGGAGACACGAAGACCGCTCGGTTCTTGTTGGTTATAGTCTGGTGTCCGAACCACGGCCACCGAGAGGCGAGATACCCTTCCGGCAATAGCGAGTCCATATACAGCCCGCGACCACCGGGGATGTAGCCCGGCGGCGTAAGCTCTCCGAACGGAGCATAGATATGGAACGGATCAACGCGCGGAAGCGACGTGAACTGATCGCTATCGCCACGTTTGCCGATAGGCGGCGCAGGCGGAATCGAACTCGGAAAGACCCCCCGAGTGTAGATTAGGATCGGCGTGCCGACTTGTTTGAGGTTGACGATCGAGTGTTTCTGCAAGTCGATCGTGTTGTTGAGTACCTTTATCGAGCCGAAGTGTTCATCGGACCATCCGGAAGCGAAGATGCCATGGATGTACACCGTGACCGAGCCGTATTTGAACTGTGAGTCGTCCCAACTAGCCGGGTAGACGTTCTGGTCCTCTGGGGGCCCGTCAACGACGGACTCTGAAATCCGATGGTAGGTCGAAATCGCCGGCACCGAGAAATGGCTCGGATAAACGTACCGCGTGCTCCACTGCACAAGCGCAGCGCCGAAAAATTCGGTGCTCGCCCCGACGGGGAGTAGATGCCGATTACGTAGCTCGATGTGGGTATTGCCGAACGCTTCGCGCAGATCCGGCGAAGGTACGAAAACCACCCGGTTACGGTTAACCACGTAGGGCAGTCCGAACACATCGATCGAAACGATCGGGTTCGGATGCAGGTTGTGTGAGTGTGCGAAGACCGCAGGCCAGCCAAACTGCCGATCGCTATCGATCCAGCTAGTCGGGTGTACTGGGTACGGGTTATGCCGGGCTTCCGTACGAAACCCGAACACTTCGTCGGGGTGTGCGCCGGCAGTCTGTACGACGTTCCGAACGCGGAACGATACGAACGGCCGTCCGGTGGCATCTGTGCTTGAGATGCCAAACAGGTGCAGAAAACGCCGAGTATTGGCAAGCCGCGGGAAGCCAATCCGCTCGTCTACGCGAATGCCGGGAGGGTAAACCCCCCACGCAAGATTCGCCGGCACGCTGTTGCCGAAGCTTTCGTCAACCCACCCGTGGAGCAGTAGCGAACGGTTTTTGTACGCGATAAAAGTCCCGGCACCGAACTTCTCATCTCTCCAGCCCGACTCGATCAACGCTCGGCCGGTATTGCGGATTGCTCCGTCGAAGAAGTCAAACCGATCATCCTGCCACGGCGCTGGGCGCATGACGCGGTTGCGATTGATAACCATTGCGTTCGGCGACACCACATCGTCGGCATACCCCTGTGGGTGCTCGTAGACATAGCGATTGCGATTAACGATTCCGGGAGTGCCGAACCGCTCATCGACTTGGCCGAAAAAACTGATCGTGCGCCGCTTCCACTGTACGGTCGCGTAGACGCTAACTCTGTCATCGAGCCAGCCAGTCAGACGAATATTGTTAAAGTGGATGTCGACGTGCGCCCGAGGAATCTGCTCATCGAGCCATCCAAGTGGAGCCGGCTGGATACGGTGCTGAATCGCCGTGCCGGTTCCGATATGCTCTTCGAACCAACCAGTCGGAAATATAAACCGCTTCTTTAGCTGAGCGACCGCAGTGCCGAGGCGATCGTCTAGCCACCCGTATCCAATCTCGGATACGAACTGGTAATAAAACGCAACGTACGGGTGATAGACAACATCGGTCGGAGAAATCCCGGCAGGGGCGACAAGACCGCGCCCCTTGACCGCAGCGATGCCGAAAGTCTCATCTAACCAGCCCGCGGGGAATACGTCCCCAACACCTAGCGCCGGGTACAGCTTGTGGGTTCTGTACGCTAGGTGTTTACGGTAGGCCATTACAGGTCTCTACATCTTGATGACGCCCGCCTTTACACCGCGACGAATGCACTGCACGCAGGCTTGGCGATACATATCGCACTCAACGTACATGCTACCCCAAATCTTCAGCAGCGCAGAGACTCGATCCTCGTTCAACGTCCCGTCCCAATCCGGCAACGCCGGACACGGAGCGGGGCACACCGCATCGCAATGCAGATTAACGGGATCCTTCGCTTCGGGGTCTATGGGCCGCGTTGACGGCTTGCACCCGCTGAGGATCAGCAGGCTTGCAATTAGGATCATCACTGCCGGGTTGCGCATATTCTTTGCTCCACTGAACGATAAGCGGGTCGTTTTCGGCAAGCTGCGCATCAAGCGTTTTGTTCTCCGAAGCGGCTTCGCGTGCTACTTGGGCGCGCGCATTGGCGATGGCGCTGGCGATACTGTCCTCGCAGGCCTTGGCACCGATGCTCTGTTGCCGATCGTCATACCACCATTTGAAAGCGAACCCGGCGATGGCTATACCGAGGTATAGCCACGCACGACCGGGCAGGTGGCCCCAAATCGCTTTCAAAAAGTCCATCATGGCGTTTTGTTCTTGTCGACCGCTTTGACGATATCGTCTTTGAACGCACCGACCAAGAGTTTCGCTTCCGCGAGAATCGCACCGATGTAGTGCAGCTTGTAGGCCGCGAATACAATCACAACCAGAAGGCCAAACAACAGGAATTCGATAATCATGGCTTTGGATCCTCTGCGCTTTCGGATGGTTGATGGCGCGTCGCCGCAAGGCGATACGCAACCGGTGCCCCGGAGTATACAGCGATATAAAGACCGAACAAGGCCTCGGTCATGTGGTCGCGCTCTATCAGAACCACGAACCCCCAAGTGGAAAAAAGGAACGCCCCAATAGCCGTGATCTTCGTCCAGCTGGCTTTGCCGTCGGCATCGATCAGCAGTTCTGACAGGTCGACTTTGTTTTTTACGTTCTTCTGTACTTTCCACAGGACGATCAACGTCATGGCGACACCGAGTATCAGAAACGTCGACGGCCAATTAACTGTCGCCGCGGTAAAGCACTGCGAGATCAAGTCACCCATTCAGAGCCCCCGAAAACACCTTGATCAGGGTCGCCGTGGCGTGCGCGACATCGACCGCGACTTGCGGCACTTCCTCGCCCCCACTGCGGGTGTATGCGGCCACTAGCTGCGCTTCAGCGTTCTCGTGCTGGCCGTATCCAGCCCCCGGGAGACTGGCCCACACCTTGGAGCATTTCAGGATGGCGGTGTGCACGTCGCCGGCGAGAACGGCTTCATACGCGCCGGCTCGCTTGATCAGTTCGATGCAAGCAAGATCCTGCGAGATCGGGGTGAAGTCCGGCAGGTCGATGCTGTTGCGGAGATCGACCCAAGTCCCCCAGAGGAACTGATACCGTCCGGCAGCGCTGGAAGTAATCCCCAGCCGTGGAAGAGGCACGTAGATACGAGGATGATCCTTGTATCCCTGAAAAGTTCCGCCGCCGACCAAGATATTGTATCCGTCGTCACCGCGGAGCGCCGTCCCCTCAGACACTGCCAGCATGTCTAGGAACGCCTTAACGTTCGAGGGGGCGTTGATGATCCTAGTCATGGTCCTTGCCGCTGAATGGCCAGCCGCCGAAAAAATCGGAGTGACCGAATTTCGTGCATATGTACATCAAAGCGGTTCCTAGCAGCAGGAAGCCGACTCCGACGTCCCCCATAAAGTCCAAATTCATGGTTGATTTGCTCGCTTAAACACGTAGGGTTCCATGCGGTCAACTCGACGCTCCAAGTCCGATTTGCTCTGGTCTACGCGAGCGAGCCATTTACTCAAGTCAGCCATCTGCTCTCGCAGTGCTTTTTGCTCGGCTATCGCTGTCTGCAACGCCGCGGTGTTGTGGTCCAGCGACTGCTGAAGCGATGTCTGCGCATCGATAGTTTTCTGCCGTTCGGTCGAAAACGTGATCAACTGCCCCCCAGTCACGAACAGGCAAACCACAAGTACTCGGGTCCAACCAACCCAGTCGAATTTCGACCACATACTCTGCCGCTGCCCGACCGACGTAAAATGCTCGTACTCAGCAACCATGGTGATCCCCCGCCCCAGTCGACGCGGGATAGTGTAACCTGATCACGGCGGATCCAGTCCAGTAGTAGCGAGCGTGTTTGCGGTAAGTGACCATTCACGAACTCAAACCGCTACGATCCGATAAGCGATTTCTTCAGCCGTATAGATCGATCCTGGTGATCCGGTCCTCGTCCAGTCCGTCTCGATGAAGAAATGGGGCGTGCCATTGTCGAGAAGCGCATTGATCGTGGTGTCGATCATGCGAGCGACCCCAGAAGAGCCCGAATCAATGTTGATTGTTGCGATCGTCGTTGATGTAAGGGCCGTGTCGTATTTGTGCAAGTTCCCGACCCACTTGTTCGAGCCATTCAAGGCGCTGCCGCCGCCATTTACAAGGAAACACACGCGGTGATTTATGAGCCAAATATCGCTGCCGCCGCCCGTAAATGGCGCAGTGTTCATCATGGCGTCGCTAACGGTCGCAGAGAACGGCTGTGAGGACGCGCTCTTGTAAAATCCAAGTCGGAACTTGAGCGGAGCACCCCAAGAAAGCCACCGCGTGCCGTCGTAGTAAAACGGCATACCTAAATCTGTGCGGAAAAAAATAGTGTTCGTCGCTGGCGAACCGGGGAACGACGTTCCTGAAGGTATCCCGCTTGCCGCAGGCGTCGCAAAGACGAGCGCACCGCCCGACACCGTAGGCACCTGTCCGTTTGAGCCAATTCCCAACCGCGTCGGCGTACCGCCGCTACCGCCGACGATGAGATCACCCGCCGTCGTCATTGGGTTAGTCAATGCTGTGCCGCCAGAAGTTTTCAACTTCGTCAGCGGATTACCATACCGGTCGGTAAACACCGGCTGCGAGGCGACGGGGAAGCCGAACATATCCAGGCTCATGGCGAGAACACCCCCGGTTGCTGTGCGGAAATTACGCTCACGCCGCCAATCGACTTTATGGAGATGCCTGTGCCAGCGCTAACGACACCAGCATCTTGATCGCCAGCAAAGGTGAACATGCTCGCGTAGTGCGTCGCGATGCGAGTCGCAGAAAGAGCATACGAGTAGACGGCAAAATCGCTGCCGTAACCGATCCAACCAAAGCTACCGGGGAAAACCGTATCGCCAAGAAACGTCATGTTCGTGGTATCGGGAACGGTTGCATATGAGTCCGTCGCTGCGAGCAAGCCGTTTTCGTACAGATTCCACGTACCTCCGGAAACCGTAAGCACCGCATGCACGATTGTGCCGAATGTATTGTTTGGCGAGCTTGAGTCGTTGTTGTGATTTATGAGCGACAGGTGATGTCGGCTCGCTCCAAAGTAGGCAATCGCGCGCGTGTTTTGTTGATCCTGCATTGCGGCGCTATATACCGAACCTCCGCCTGTGCATTGGATGATGCACTCGAACGTGACGGCACCCATGGACGGAAGGCTGGTATTTCTAGCGGCATAGGAATTTGAACTCATCCCAATGCAACCGCTGCTGCCGACTCGCAGCGCCGTTTGGTTCAACAATACCCCGGAATTGTATGTCCCATGCCGCCCATGCCCGGAACTGTCCGTCATCACTGTGCCGCTTGTATCATTTGCCAACATGTATACTTCTGGCGAATCCGCCAAAACCTGCGCCGCATAGCCGCCGGCCGGCTTGAGCGCCGCAGCGCCAACGATGGGAGAAATCGTCAGGTAGCTCACGTCGATGATGTCGCCGACGTAATACGTCAGCGCGTTGGCGAGGGTGACGCTCACGCCGGATAGGGAATACACAGATGGATGAACCAATACGCGATTGCGATAGACCTGCAATGTATTGGGCATGGGAACTGCCGCCAATACAAAGCCAGCCTCGCCGCCTGAGGCGATGAACGAATGCTGCTTGGGAATAGGAATCTGCAGTTGCGGCGTGTCGCGCAGCGAACGGCCGAATCGGTCTACGAGCGGCGCGCCACCCGTCGCCGCGAAGCCGCCCATGTCGAGCATGGCCATGAATCAGTACGCTCCGCCAAACGCCGTCGCGTCCCAATAGCTCGCCACGGCAGTGCCCAGACAAGCCATGAGTTTGTAACCAATCGGCAGCACGATAGGGAAAGCCGTGAGATCGAAGGCCGTTACCTGACTGGGCGTCGGCAGTTCAATCACGCCGCTATTGATAAGCGCACTGTTGCTGGCCGTCGTCGCCGGCAGCGCGATCTCCGCGATCAATACGTTGTTCATCGCAGTCGCGTTGGTCAGGCCGTTGTTGATGAAGAGGCGCAATACCGTTGCCACGTTCGTGCCTTCGGCCATGAGCCGAATGCGCTCAACGCGCCCGCCGTTCGTGGCATCAGCCACGAACAATGTGCCCAGATGTCCGGTCGTCGTCGTGGCAGTTCCGGAGGTTGCCACACCGGCCGCTGTGACCGTGCTGCCGGTGTCTAGCGTGCCGGTACCGTCCACAGCGGTATTTGCCGCCTGCAGCTTGCAGAAGCCAACAATACCGACTTTGCTGAAGATTTGTTGCACGTTAGCCGTCATACTGTGCTCCCATCACGCGAAAAAGTTGAACGAGGAACCACCGCCACCGCTGGTGGCGATCGTGATATCGGCGCTCCCGTCGAACGAAACGCCATTGATGTTGCGCGCAGTTGCGAGTTTGGTCGCCGTAACGGCATTGCCGGTGCTGTTACCAGTACCGCCGTGCGCCGTGCCGAGGATCCCAGAGGCGAAGTATCCTTCCATCGTGGTAATGCGGTACTGAAAAGTCGTGGTGACTGCCGAACCCGCGATACCGCACAGCGTCTGCAACGCCGCGATCGCGGTCATTTCCCAGTCGTGAATCAGGTCGTGCTCGAAGCCGCTGTCATCCTCGAACGTCGTCGATAGGACAGTCGGAAACGCGTCGAGCGCGCCGGGAAAACTGGTGGGGCCGGTCGGCATCGGAGTTAGGCGTTATTCGGCTGCACGACGTAGACGAACTGCGTGCCGTTGTACACCAGCATCGCGATCTGACCGTCGATGCCTTGGGGACCGCTAATCGCTGCGCCTGTCGACACAACAATGGCCTTTGCACCGAGGCCGTTGACATTCAGCGTCGCGGCGTCAGTCGGGGCGTGATCGAACTTGATCGCGAAGACAGTGCCGGTTGTCAAAGTCGCGCCCGCGATCGTAGCCGTGTACACGTTAGCGGCATCGCTGGTTTCGCCGTAAAACGTCGAGACCGCACCAGTCGGGCCAGTCGGGCCAGTCGGGCCAGTCGGGCCAGTCGCACCGGTTGCGCCCACTAGAACGACAGATCCCTGCACGAGCGTCATGCAGGTGACGCCGCCGAGGTCCATGTTGTAGGGGCCGCTGCCCGGAATCGGCTGATACCCATCGGAGAGCGCAGCGTTAAGCGCCGTGTCGAAGTCGTGGGGGGTACGCCCGGAAATGGTTTTGAATGCAGTAACGCCGCTCATTGGAATCTCCTAAAAAGTTCGTTGCGTTCGCTCTCAGTAAGCTTGCTCAACGCGTAAGTCCTTGTTATAGCTTGAAAATCTTGTTAGCTCCAGTGTCCCACGTGCAAATTATATCACCTCCGTTAGGTACTATCGGCAAGCCCGTAGCACTATCGATCCACGCGATGCACGGAGAAGTACTATCGGTGCCCGTGTCCTTGTAGATCACAATCGCGCCGACCGAAGTCGCGCCGCCCGGAAGCATGCCCGTGGTGATACTCGCGAAAGTCACGTTGTCGGCGCTTGCAGCGCCGTTCGTGTCCTCCTTCGTCGTAAACGCTCCAGACCGGGCCACGATGACCGACGTAAAGTCAGCCACGAAGACCTGAGCCGCCAAGGACGCAGTGTTGGCGATCAGCATCGCTTTGATCGTGTCGCCGGCGATGGATCCGCTCGTGCTTCCCCAGATAATCGTGCCCCGGAGAAAGCTACGGCGGGCGTTGTCAAACAGTTGATTGCTCATAGCTCATCTCCAGATGTAGTAAAGTGCCGGGGCAACCGGGAGGGAGTGCGAGGCCCGGCCCCCCGGTCTGCCGGTGTTATACCCCACCGCCGGCTGGGGGGTCTCACAAGCCACCATATCCGACCGTCCGATATTTGTGTTCGCGCTTCTCGCGCTCCGCTTTGGCCTGATCGCAGTACTGCCGAAACAGCAATTCGAACATGTCGGCGCGGCCCTTGTCGTAAGTTTCAGCATCCTGTTTCAGATGCCCGAGGTGCTTCATCCAGTACAGCAGCGGACGCACGTGCTCGGGAGCAATCTCGAAGCTCTGAGAACCTGTCGTGTCGATCGTCAGTAGCGGCATCCGGTATACGGTGAGCCGCAGCGAGTCGGCCGCGGTCGGAAAGCGCACCAACCTGATCTGGCCTTCCTGCATGCCGGTGACAATCGCCCGAACTTCCCCGGGCGTCGCATCGATTTTGTACGGGGGCTGGAATCCGTAGTCGTCGGCGTAAACGTGCATCTGCAGATCTTCGAAGTTGAGGATCTCAACTTCGAGCTGGTCGGATTCACGCACTACCTGCCGAATTTTCAGGATCAGCGGCGAAATCGTCTTGAACTGATCGTTCGCGGAATAGCTGATCTTGCAAACGCTATCCGTCGTGGTGTCCGCGATGCCGCCTTGGAGACGGCAGAACATCTTCTGCGCGTCGTCCATGTAATCGTAGATCTCAGCGTCGCTCCACAGCGGTGTGTCGGGATCGGTGTCCCGTACGTCACTGCGGAAACGATCTTTGAGCTCTCCGGTGTTCACGCGCGCTCGCCCGAAGTCTCTTCAGAAAGAGAGTCTTTGTATTGCTGCCATACTGCCGAAACTTCTTTCGACTGGACCTTGAAACCAGTCAGCGCAGCGACTGCAGCGTTCGTAGGCAGCCCGGCGGCGGTGAAGTCCTCGCGCTCGTTCTTGGCAACGATGACACCGAAGGCCTTGAGAATCTGCTCGGCGCGCTCGTCGGGGTCGCTGGGCGGAGGCGTATACGCCTTCTCGGGCTCGGGCTCTTCCGGCACGCCATCTGGGGGCAGGGCACCGATCGCGAGTGCGTCGCGCCACGCTGGACGCGGTACGTGCGTGGGCACGTTCTTCTTGAAGAAGATCGAGTGCCCCGTCAGGGTGTTGAGGGTGTAGTCGCGGTTCAGGACCAATTTCTGATTGGCGGACATGAGCACTCCAAGTTGTGTAGTGGGTATGGAGAAAGGCCCCCGAAGGGGACTTTCGGTTTGTGGGATCTATCAGGCGGTGACTGCCTCGTTCGCGCGGCCGCGAACGATGTACTGAACCCGAATCGTGAGCTTGCCGGCGGTGACCGTAGCCACCGTGGGGTTGATCACAACGCGAAGGTTCTCGCCCAGACCCACGTAGCCGGTCAAGGTCAGAGCGGTGCGAGCCGCCGTGGTCTTGTCCGTAGCCGCGAGGTACCGGTTGGACGACGCCGAGTCGCCGACGGTGATGTTGAACGCGGTCGACCCCGTAAAGGCGGTCTCCGTGGTCACATCGCCGCCGACAATGATCGCGCCGACCGGCAGGTTGATGGCATCGAACGTGTACGACCCGACGGCGCTAACCGTCTGCAGCACACCGCTGGTGTCGGTGAACGTGTCGTTGTAGTTGATCGTGCACTCGGCAGTGAGCGGATACTGCGCGCTGCGAGTCGCACGGAGAGTTGCAAGAGCGGTCATGTGTGCGTTCTCCTCTTACTGCGCGGTGTAGACCGAGATCACGCCGAAGTCCTGCACCGTGTCGCCAGCATAGATGCTGTTGAACTTCGGTTTCAGGAAGCCGAGGATCTTGCCCGTGGAAATGCCCTGCTGGTTCTCGTAGTCGAAGCCCTTCTCGACCCATTCCGGGTTGCCGATGTCGGCCATGGCCAACGCCTGCGCACCGCAGAACAGGATCTGGCAGCCGTCGACCGTGCCGCCCGAACCCCACTTATTGCCCGAGGTCAGGCCGGCGGTGTTGCACACGTTGCGATACGTGTTGAACACGATGCCGTCGATCTCGACCACGTCGCCAGTGAAGAGCGGGTTCTTGTCGCCGCGTTGCTGCGCGTGACGGACGTTCAACATGTAGTTGTTGTCCATCTTGAGCTTCGCCATCGCCTGCGGGGTCAGAAACGCGTGGTAGATTTCTTCGCCACCAGCACCTTTGATGCCGCGCATGAACTGGTCTTTGGCGTAGGCCTTGAGCTGGACGAACATCTCCCACGTCGGTGTGTCCGTCGCCGCAACCGCGTTGGTTGCACCGTTCTGGACCAGCGAGTGAGTGGCGGAGGTACCATCCCAACGCAGCTTGCGCAGGTTGGTCGGAGCCGACACGTCAGCCGCAAACTCGAGGAACGGAAGGTCCGAACCAATGCGAGCCGCACCGTTGGGCTTCTGGGCGTAAGTCACGCCGGACATCGTCTGGAACGCGAGCTGGTCCAAACGCTCGGCAAGCCAGTAGGCGAGCACGTCGCGAGAGTTCTCACGGAACTCGACAACTGACTTCTGATCGGCCATACGGCCTTCGTGGCGGTTGGCGTGACGCAACTGGTCGATACGGATCACCTGATCGTACGACTTCATCGCCTCTTCGTTGCCTTCCAGCGTACGGTCGCCCGCGACGCCGTCACCTTCGAGGTCGGCGAGCAGCGTGATAACTGCACGTGCGCCTTTCTCGGACTTTTTCAGCTCGGTGATGTGCTGGACAAGGCTATTGGAGTCCTTGCCGAGGAACTTGTTGATGAAGCTGTAGTTGCGTGCCTGCTTCCACAGATCCATCGACCAGATGGTCTTTTGCTCCGTGGTGAGCTGGCTAAAATTGGTTAGCATGGCGCGACCCTCCTAAGGTCAGATGATGAAAAAAGCGATTCGGGGTGTTGCTCGAGACAGCTTTGCGCTGCGAATCGGCTTTTTAGGAGGTCGAGCTCCGTGCGATGTCGTACGCACAACGATGAGCGTAAATTACGCGCATCGTTTGTACGATGTCAAGGAATTTTTTTCTTGCAGCCGCAGTCACCCGTACCGGAAATCGGGTTCTGCACCGTGACGGGTATGATCTGATTTTCGACGGGCTTAGCCCGGAGCACTTCGTTGCGAAGCGCTGTGATCTGAGCAGGTGACGGCTCGGTCACCTGCTCGAAGAATCCTCGCATCCAGAAAAACAGCTGATTGGCGTCCATTAGGATCCAACTCGATCGTCGGTACCGGCCCAGACGAACTGCTCGACCGGCAGGTGATCGCCGCACCCGACGCAGTAGGTATGGGAATAAAACTTCGGGTCGATGGCGTAAGTCTCGGCCAACTCATCGGCCATTGTAGTCACCGCACCGCAACCACTTTTAGCCAGCTGTTCGAAGGTCCATAAGCGCCCAATAATCGGACTGTCGCTCTTCGGATATTCTTCGAAGCAAACGTAGTTATGAGCCGCGTAGCGAGAAGCCTCTTCGGGGGTAAGAGGCCGTGTCGGATGTACCGGTTTCACGCCGACGTGCTTGTACGAAGTCCGCAGCGGCCGGATGAAGTTCTCCGGAGTGCGAAGCTCCGGGGCCAGAGACTTGTAAACCGGCAGCTGGGTCATTTCGCGTGCGCCTTAATAAGTAGATCGTTCCAGTCAGCGGGTTTAACAGCCGCTTGAGCCAGTTGAGCCCAGTACCCCTCGACTCGGGCCTTATATTCCGCAAAAGGGGCGGTGTACATCTGCTCCTGCTCCACTTTCGCCGCGCGCTCCAAGAGCTTGTCAGCTGCAAGCTTGCCGACCACCTCCGTCGCCTTGGCCCGAATCTGGGCCCATTGGGCCGGCGTGGGCGGCTCGTCGCCGACCAGATCAACTGCGCCGGCGAGCCAGAGCACAAACTCGACAGTGCTCAAGAGCGATCTCCCATCATCTTGGTGGTGTGGAACCCGGCAACGCCGAGAATCCGCGGCGGGGGCTTGGACGAGTCCGCAAGAGCTGGGATCGGCGTGGCCGTATTGCTCACGATCCTATACCGGCGCGAGTTCATCTGCAGCTCGACGTGCCCGTCGGTGCCGACGGCCAGCTCGAGAGTAACTGGGCCGTCGGATAGAGTTTTGAGGAAAGTTTCGAAGTCCATAGGGGTTCAACTCCCGTGTTGGGGGAGTTGATATTATATCAACTCTCGACGGGGCGCAAGCACTCGAGCAGATTCGGTGCCGGGAGAAGGAGACACCCCCCGAGCGAACCAAGAACGCCACCGGTACACCGACCAGCGCATCCAAAACAATGGTTTAGCGCTTACGTACACCCGGTCGTAGTCGAGCATAAAGCCGCGGAGCTTCCTGCCCGTGAACCCAAGCACCAAGTGAAACCCGCCGGGGAACAAAAACAGCCCCCGATCGGGCATCATCGCGTCGTCGAAGCTACTGCGACGATGGAAGAACCTCATACCTCGTCACCACGCAAGCGAGCCTTCGTGTCCTCGTCCAGTTTCGCGAAGCTGTTCTGGTTCAGGCGCAGCACGTCCACGCCGCCAGCTTTGTCGGCCCCAGCACCACGTTTGTCGGAATCGACTCCGACGCCGCCGGTGTTCGACGGCTGCTGTTTCGACGCTGCGGCAGCCTTGCGGCGCGCCTCTTCGGCGCGCTTGAGCGCCAGATCAGCGCCTTTGTCGTCCGCCGCGCCGGCGGGGGGCGCTCCGACCACGTACTTGACGGCCTTCCGGAGCGCCTGCGAGCGCGGAACCCCTTTCGCAGCGAACGCTTCGAGCAAAGTGCTGATCTCGTCGGTCTTGCTCTCATCGAACTGGTCGGAATCGGGGTTCAGCACTGGGTACGTGCGCTCCATCTCGGCCAGCGCGGTGTCGTAGCGCAGCTCTTCGACCGCCGCGCGGCGGGCCAAATCGGCCTTGTACGAGGCATTGAGTTCGGTGAGCTGCTCGCGCAGGTTGTCGATCTGCCGGCGCACAGTACGGGCGTCTTCTTTCTTGCCGTCCAGCACCAGATCCTCGTACTTGTTCTGCAGACTCTCCAAGTACTGCTTCGCCCGAGCGATATCGCCCTGCTGCACCGAGCCGGCTTGCTGGTTTTGAAGCGCTTCGAGCTGTTTCTGGAGGGCTTCTTCGCGCTGACGAGCCTTGTTCATGGCCTCGTCGAAGCGAGCCTTCGGGATCCGAATGCGCTTCTTTTCGGCTTCCGTCTTCTCCGTAGCTTCGCGCGCTACGCGCTCCTCCTCGGTCTCGAGCCCCTCGTCATCCAAGCTATCGCCGGCGTCGGTCTTTGCGGTATCCGCCTCCGTATCGGTGACGTCGCCCGCCGGGACTTTCTTGTCACCTACTTTGTTATCGTCGGTTGCGACGTGAGTATCCCCACGATCTACTACGGCTGTATCAGCCATGTGCACTCTCCGGTTGTGGTTTGGTCTTCTTACGCTGCAAGGCGCTCGAATGTACTTGCTGGACCCGTTGAGCCATGCGCTGGCTCTCGGCGTCCTGTTTCTTCAACGCAAACTCGCGGTCGGCGAGCTCTTTCTTGAGCGCGAACTCGCGCTCCATCTGCTCGCGCTTGAGAGCCATCTCTTGCTCCAGCTGCGCATGCTTGAAGTCCATCTCGGCCTGCAGCTTGGCCATAGGATCTTCGGGCATCGGCGCCGGCGGCTGAGACGGATCAACCCCGCCATTCATCACGGTCTGGGTCTCGCGATGCGCGAGCACCATCTCTTTCTGTGCCTTGGCGTGCTTGAGCTGCGCGTCGGTACCTTTCTGCTGAGCCTCGGCCTCGAGCTTCCCGACTTCAGCCTGCTGCTTGCGCAGGTTCAGCTGCACCGCCTGCTGCTGTTCGGGCGAGTTCGCGGCTTCCTGCATCTGCTGGAGGATCTTCGCCTTGTCCTTGAGCTTGCTGGCTTGGATGATCACCGAATCCGGCAGCTGCACGCCGATGTCCTTGCGCAGCGAGACAGCCTGATCGAACTGCGAGTCCTCGAACGTATCGCGTTCGGGCTGGGTGGTGATCACTACGGCGTATTCGCCAAGGGTCAGGTCGTTGAGAATCTGCCCTTCGGGCGTAGGCTGATTCAGCTGCAGCTGTTGAGTGGTATTCATCAACCGGTCCGTGGTGATGTGCATCAGCCGCGGCTCGGTGTAGAAATCCTGCACCATGTCCAGAATGTTCCGAGCCAGCATGTAGTCGGTCCGGTTCATGTTGTCCATGACCTTGGCCAGATTCGCTTGGCCCGACTGCTTATTCGCGCTCACGCTTTTAGCCGCCACGTCCTCGCGCGCGAAGCCTTGCATGTAGTCAGAAACACCCGAGATGCTCTTGATGTGATCCTCAGCCTTGAAGCTGATGCGATCCAACCCCGACGGAGTCTGGTTCGGGGAAATCTTCTCCGCATTCGTCAGCTCGTCGAGTTCAAGCACCAAGCCACTCTGGGCTCCGCGCTGCTCGAGCTCGGCGATGCTCATATTCGTCAGCGCGTTGCGCTTGATCATCCACCCCGAATTGGCGGTAGTATTGACCACATGAAGCTCTTGGGACGAAACCTTGTTGAGAAGCTCCTGCGGGCCAAGAAGATTCTCCACCAGCCCAATCGTCCGACCGCGGCGGAAGTACGGAAAGTACGGCACCACCGTAAAGTGCTTGTACGGGGACCAGTCGTCGTGAAGGACCACGTTGTCAGCGATGACGGTCCAGCGGATCCGGTGGATCAGCTTCTTCGTTGTCGTGATATCCGGGTTAGCCTGCAGATACTGGGCGATACGAACGTCGTCCCAATCCTTCGGCACCTCGCGCATGTCGCCCGTGCGCACATCGACAAAATGCAACACGCGATCGAGCTTCCGCCACTGACGTTCGATCACCCGAATGTTGCGGGAGATGTTCCGCTCGTTCTCACTCCCCAGTACCTGCATCGCCCGGGGGAAGCCAAACCGGTCACGATCACGATCAATCGAGTCGTATCCATAGGGGAAGTAGCTGTCGGTCCGGGAGCGCAGAAGGTCTGCGTCGGCCTTCGAGTAGAGGAGCTCAATCTGGTCCGGAGACATCCACTTCGTGACGATCACGTCCCCCCATTTGTCCGGGTCGTACTCATCTGCGTCTGCATCAACGAGCACGTTTTTGGGATTCAGCTGAGTGATACGGACTTCGCCGCGGAGCGAGTCGGTAAAGTCCAGCCGGGCGTCGAAAAAACCGCGTGAAGTAATGATGCCGTCGCAAAACACATCGGAGCGCAGCCACGAGAGCTGGTTGTTGTCCGAAATCTGCATGTAGACCTTGGTCAGCGCGCTGGCGATATCTTCCGTCGCCCCCTCGTTACGGGGCCTAAACGCCGTGTCCGTGCGCTGGTAGATCTGCTCGCCCAGCACGTTGGACACAGTACTGATGATCTTGTTGATCGTCAGAGCCGGCCGGCGCTGGCTTTTCAAAAGAGCCAGATCGTGCGGATCCCACTGCATGCCGACAAAGAAATCATCGCACTGGGTGGCTTTCTTGACATAGGCCAGATGGCCGTTGTCGCGTAACCACGCGTACCGCAGCCAGACGTCCGTAGCAATCGAAGTATTGACGGGCATAGTTAAGCGGCCATGTGGGTCCCAATTCCGCGGACGATATCACTTTCCAGCTTGTCGCGCCAAGAGGGTAAGTTTGCGCTCGTACTCGCAGCACGAGGGGGCGGGCGCTTCACGACCATGTGCGCGGCCCATGCGAGCGCATCGACCACGTCGTCGTGCACGCCGGCTGGGAACCGCAGCATCTCCTGCTGCGCCTGATCGTACCAAGGCGCTCCGTCCGGGAACCAGAGCTTCCCCTGCATCATGCGGCCCTGCAAGGGCCGGGCGCGCACCTGCTTGTCGGTCAGGGGCTGGAGCGGCTCGTACGCCACATACTGCTGGCGCTCCACCATGCGCTTGTCCAGCACGGGCTTGAGCGCCCGCCATATCTGCGAATCTTCGACCCCCATCAGCTGCACATTCCAGCGCGCTGCGACATTGAGCATGGCCTCGATGATCTCGAACGTGCCGCCGCGCATGCGATGGATATCCAGCACGTACACGTTATCGTGCTCATCCTGATAAATCGTAGCCCCTACGGTCCAGTCGTTGGTCTGCTTCTCGCCAATGGCGAAGTCCCAAGCAGTGAAAATCCGGGCCCCGGCGGCAGGCATGCTGGGCGGAGCCTTATGAAAGTACTCCCGCTTGAAGTACATGCCGGTGTCGGGCACGGGATTCTGCTGGAACAGCGCGCTCCAGATGCGCGCATCCATATTGGCCCGAATCCGCTTGAGGGCCTCGGTCGGGTAGCGGGCTTCGTGCAGGCAAGTGTCGGGCGGGCGAAGCAAGACCCTTTCAGGCTCTTCCCCCTCGATAGGCACCCACTCTTCTTTCTCGCGGATCACGCGCCCGGTGCTGGGCTCCTTGTACTCCCACTCGTCGCTGAGGGCCGGGTACTTGATCAAGTCAAAGTCGTCAGCAGCATAACCATCGTCGCCCGGGCCCGCGCGCATGGCAGCCTGCAGCCGGCCGGCGAGGTCGTCGTCGTTCCACCAAGTCTGAATAACCAGTACCCCGCCGCCGGGGGCCAAGCGTGTGTACGCCGTGGACTGGTACCAATCCCAGAGCTTGTCGCGAATGTCGGCGCTATCGGCTTCTTCCTGATTCTTGATCGGGTCGTCGATGATCAGCACGTGCGCGCCTTTGCCAGTGATACCGCCGCCGACGCCAGCGGCCAAGAACCCGCCGGCACGCGTCGTCGACCACTCACCGACCGCTTGGCTATCAGGATCGAGCTGAGTGTCCGGAAAAATGGCTTGATAGTGCTTATCGCGCATGAGTTCGCGGACACGCCGCGAAAATTTCATGGGCAAGTCCAAGTTATACCCGACGTTCACAATCTCGTGACTGGGGTTATGTCCCAAGTGCCACGCTGGGAAGCGGATACTGGCCAGCTCGCTCTTGCCGTGCCGCGGCGGGAGCAGGAGCATCAACCGCGGGGATTTCCCCGCAGCTACGTCCTGAGAGAACTTCTCCAAGCGCTCGCAGATATCCTCATGCACCCAGCCGGCTAGGTACTTGGGGAACGTCAGTTTCACGAACTGCAAGAGCCGGCGGCGCGCGAGCACCCTGCGCGCGAGCACCTGCTGGGAGTAGAGACTGGGGGTTAGGGGTTTTGGAGCTGGGGGCGGAGCCGGCGGGGGCTGATTCTTGGGTGCGTTCCGGGCAAGAACACTGCGCTGGCCCTGCTCGCGCTTATCCTTCTTGACCTGTTTCTCGATCTGAGTCCTCAGACGCGATGAGCTGTCCTTCAAGTGCCGGAAGACCGTTGCCGCCTTCTTCGGCGAGGGCAAGGAGCTCAGCGTCGGAGAGGGTTTGGATTTTTTCGAGCGCGATTTGGCCATTGATCGTGACCTCAAGTTTGGTCTTCACAGGCTCGTAGAACCCGCACATCTTACCGATTTCGCGCCAGCCGGCGACCATCACGATCGGATCACCTTGGGTTTTGGCCATCTCGATAGCTTCACTGAAGCCATCGATCACCTTCTGGCGGGTCATCTGCGATACCTTGGCGAACTCGGCTCGCTTCTTCGCAATGGCCATCTGGATCTTGGGGTTCGTCTCTAGCTGAGTGATCACAGCCGGAGAACTGAGGCTGTAGCCCGCCGCACGAGCAGCTGCGGACTGTGTCATGCCGTGTTCGGCGCGATTTACAACGTACTGACGCTGTTTCTCGGTCAAAAACGCACGAGAGTCGGTCTTCGAGTTCAGATCTACGGGCCGAGTGCCGGTGTAGTTCTTCTTGCGCATCATTTTTTTCTGATACGCACCGCGTTCCTGCAAGTTGTTAAACACGGTCTCGAGATCGCGCATAGGAAATCAGGTCGGAAGACCGCCCTCCTTGCGGGCCAAGTCTGCAGCTTCGGAGGTGCTCGCAAGACTCAGATGCAAGCCACGCTCGTCAGCACGAAGCACGATGTTACACAGATCTGAATTACAAAACGCCTCGACCGTGGTCGCGTCGATCGTGACGTCGGCCTTACCGCTCTGGAACAGCAAGAGAGCGCAGATTTTATGCCACTGATCGTGCACAGACTGAGTAACGGAATGGTTGGGGTTGAGCTCCATGGGCCAAAAGCGTACCAAATTGGTACCCAATTGCAAAGCATTTGGGGTAACCGACTTCACAGGTCAGCACTCTGCCGTTGAGCTACGGCTACCAAAGTGCAGGGTACAAAGTACGAAGAAGTTTCGCAAATCAGGCGATGGGTCCCTCCCCCTCTCCCCTCGCCCTTAGCACCCCCCACTTCGGATTCGGTTTCGGATTTCCCGAAAAGGAGTCTCTACCCCCACCCCCACTTCGCGCTTCGCGCGAAGTGACTGAAGTCTGTGTTCTCAACACGGAGTTCTCAGATGAAAGTTCGCACGAGATTGGATCGCGCTCACTTGGAGATCGTAACTTGTGATGATCTACTTAGCACTTGGTACCAAGTGCGTGTGCTCTTCGAGCGCACTGGAAGTAGATTTGTACACAAGTATAAGTTTATAAATCGCTCAGTGGCTGAGCGCTTTGCTACTCGTGTACGCAAACGCAATTCGATTGACTGGACCCATTGGAGCAAAGCATGAGCTCGATCGACTTCGCTGAAATGGTTCACACAATCAAGGTCGGAGTAGTTGTTGTATTAATACTCGGTGCGCTGTTGTATCGCTGGACCAGAAACTAAATCACTCACTCACACTAGGAAACTCACTCATGAACACACATGCACAATTTTTCTGCGCTGGCTTCAATGCCATGAATGGTTTGATCAAGGCTTCGCGCGCAGTATCAAACGCGACGAACGTCGTTGCTGAATCGCTGAGTACGAAGTACTCAGCTCTGAACATACACACCAAGTGCTTCTATCGTGGTGCTCGCACTGCATGGAACTGCCGCGAGCTGCGAATCACCAAGCTCGAGGTCATCCGCAATGATTAAGTATATTTTTATACTTTCGTTGTTCAGCACTGCGGTGCTGGGCATTCGGGCATACGCCGCGATCAACACAGTGCCAATCGAAAAGATCGCAGGAATTTCGGTCTGGGCACTGAGTGTCGTGGTACTCATCGAGGTAGCACTAAGACACATAACGCTATGATCATCGAATCTGGGTTCATCGTGTTTCTCGGTCTGTTTCTATTATTTGTGAAACTACCGCCAAAGGTCTCATTGCGAATGCTAGGGCGACCGCTAATGATAGACGTAGTGATAACGATTCTCACTTACATTCTCCATTACGGGACGTTTACCGGCATCATGGCAGCAGCAGTTGCTGGGCTACTTTGCTCTGGATTCACATCAGCTGGTCGCTGGGCATTTGGTTACATCGATCCCAGCACCAAGGTCTACATGCGCGGTCATTTATGGAGCAATTATGAATCTCTTAATCAGAAGTAAAGACGGCCATTTAGATCTCAATGAAGTTGAAGCCGAGGACGACGTAATCACTTTCGTCGAAGCACTCGAAGACAGGCTTTACAGCGGCGAGATCACGCTCGAAGAAGCAATGAATCTCGTCAACGATTTCAACGCAACCAGCAAGGAGGTAAGCATACGGGCACGTGTACGCCCAGCTGTCACGTTCGAACTCGATCACACACGAACTATCAACGTAATCGAGCGCAAACTCAAACTACTCAAATCACTCACTCGAGGTTTTCAATCATGAACACGAATACGCATCTCAAGTACTTGGCACACGCCATCCAAAAAGTCGCACTCGATCCGCTACATCCGAACTTCATAGCCGCGCTCAAGGCCAAGCGCAAAAATTCGGAGCGCTTGACCAATCGTGAAATCACACTCCACGAAATCCGACACGCTCTCGGCACCGCCGCAAAAAAGTTCGATGATCCAAAACTCGCAGTTGCAAAAACCGTGGCCTATTTTGCGCAGACCAAAAACACGACCGCAGCGGTCGTCATGGTCAAGGAACTCATGAAGGACTGCGCATTCCAAGCCAACATCGACATCAGTCGCCTGAACCGACAGATCGACGCTACAGCGATCGAAGAAGGTGTCGACGCCATGTTCGAAGATCACCCTGTAGACCTGACGGACGTCCCACTCTTCGACCAATCCGATTTCAATCGAGCTACCGAACGCGAAGAATATGCCGGACCCGAACAGGACATCACGGCAACATCGATCGAAGATGCAGTCGACGCGATCGAGTATCTGCAGATCTGGCTGATCTCGGGTTTCAGTCGCATGTCGGTCGAATCCCAGCAGTTCTGGGGGTTCGAAAATGGCCTGTGCCCCCTCGACCAACGTGCTGAGGACAACGGCACGTTCACGCCGATCTACGATCTCGATGACTATCGGCAGTTGCAAAAAGAACGCGGCATTGCGCAACGCAATAACATCGGCAAAGCCGAAGACATCGAACGCTTCATGATGGCAGCTTGATCCACCCACTCAGCACCTCGCTCCTAGGAGCGAGGTGCTTTTAACCTAGCTCTCAGTCGTGGGAGCCAACGGCTGTCCATGCATCCGTGCATACACCTTCTTGTCTGCATGCGCCAGCATACTCGCAGTGATCGCACGCCTTACAAACTCAGCAGCCGAGATCCCCTGCAACTCAGCATGCAATGTCAAATCCTTGAGCATCGCTTCAGGAAGACTGAGCAAATACCTCGCCGTTCCACGCGCATCGGGATAGTCCAACGACCAGCGTTTTGTGTGCCTATTCATGGACGCGAGCATACAGTCGAATGCGTTAGAATCCCGTTAAAAACAATATTTCACCAGACCTCCCAAACCTAAAAGGTAACCTCTCTAATACTCTCATTTCTTCTTGATCCTTTGTTTTCTATTTCTTTTCTCTTTTCTCTTTTCTCTTTCCTTCTTCTAGAATTGCTAGAATCTCTAAGTCTTTGTTAGTTAAAAAATATTCTTTAGAGCTTTTAGCAATCCTAGCACTTTTTTTCTCGGACAAGATTTTTCAGAAAAATATTGCAAAATATACTTGATGAAGATATATTTCCGGACTTATCCACAATCCTCGATTCTAGCAAAATTTTTGGACCCCCCAAAACTAGGACCGATAGGAGCTTTTTCTGATGGAAAAGATCAACCGACTTGCCCTCAAATCCATCCGGCAACACCTACAGTTATCCCAGTCAGATATCGCCCTAATGTCGGGCTTGAGTCTGCCCACCATTCGGAGTATAGAATCAGACCCCGAGTACAACCCCACCCTCGACTCCCTGTACAGTCTATGCCGCGCTTACGAGATCGATGTCCGTGAGGTGCTCGAATTTCCGCGCTTCCTGAATACCAACACCCAAAACGTAAAAGCTTTCGTGGCTCGTAGCCACTTGATCGAAGCCGGTGTTCCACGTGGAACAGGCCAAACCCCGGGGATTGTGACTAATGAAGATTAACTTCCTCGCTGCAAAACAGCCGATCGTCAAGGCTTACGAGCTAGCAGCAGATGGAACATTAATCAAACACCCTTACCCCTTCGTGTACGAGGTAACCTCGTACGAAGAGCATCCAACCAGCCTCTACGAGCTTTATCAGCACATCTGCAAGTACGCAGCAAAAGGCGCATGTCTGCTAAAGGGTGAATTACAACGCAAGTTACAACTCGAATCCCGAGCTGGATCAACTGACCCGAACACCCCCACCAACTGGATCTGTCTGGACCTAGACGGTATCTCTGGGTTTCAGTCCGTGGATGCCTTTCTCAAAGCCGTCGGAGCGCAGGACACCGATTACATCCTTCAATGGTCAAGCTCTATGGGACTCGAGAGCGCAACGGATCTGCGCTGCCACATCTTCATACAGCTCGACCGTGAATACCAGCCAGCACAACTCAAACGCTGGCTCCTAGGACTTAATCTCGCGGTCCCAGAGCTCAACTCTCAGCTCAAACTCACCAAAACCAACACCAGTCTGCGCTGGCCTCTGGACGTCACCACGTGCCAAAACGACAAGCTCCTCTACATCGCACCGCCAGCACTCGCACCGAGGATCAAAGACCCCTACCCCAAAGGTAACCGAATCACATTCAATGCCCGTCTGAATCGAGTACTGACCCTACCCACGAGCTTTCAGGCTCAAGAGGTACAGCGCAACCAGATCTCACAAATCATCGCCGACCTTCGTGCCAAGGCCGGATTGCCTAAGATCCGAGCTGCCAAGTTCAAGTTCCAAGGTGAAATCGAGTATCTATCCAATCCCGACGCTGCAAGCATTACGGCCTCGAAGACCGAACGCGGATTTGTATACTTCAACCTCAACGGCGGTGACAGTTGGGCTTACTACCATCCCGAGAACTCCCCCGAGTTCATCTATAACTTCAAGGGCGAGCCGACCTATCGCACTCAAGACTTACTCCCGCAGTACTGGGCCAAATTACAATCGGCCAAGATTGCCCAGACTCTGAGCTATCAGCCGAATTCAAAGGGTGAAATTCACCTCGCCTTCCGTGACTTCAGCACCGGGAACTACTACAACGGCACGTACAACAGCCTCACTGATCAGCTGGTACTGGCTCCTGCCAAATCTGAAAACCAATTGCGTCAATTCTTGGCGCAGTACGATCAGGCCCTCGGTGACATCGTTCCAGACTGGACACTCACATGGGATCCGACGTGTCAATACGTGATCGACACCAAGAGCCGGAAGATCAACACCTACCAACCTAGCACGTTTTTCCAGTTACAGAGCTTACCTACGGTGAGCTCTGTCCCGCCGACAATCATGAAAGTAATCTCGCACGTGCTCGGCAACGATGCTGCGACGATCCATCACTTCATGAACTGGCTCGCAGTAATCGTCCAGAATCTCAAGGCCTCGGGCACGGCGTGGGTATGGCAAGGCACCCAAGGAACCGGCAAGGGTGTGCTGTTTCATAGCATACTGACCCCGATATTCGGGGCACAAAACACCGTGTCCAAACGCATGGAAGAGATCGAAAGCGAGTTCACCGGATACATGGAGAATAAATTCATCGTCTTCATCGATGAAATCGAGGCCGGTAGGTCTCTATACCACACCAAGATCACGGCCAAGCTCAAGAATCTAATCGTCGAACCGACGATCTCGATCCGCAAGATGTACACCCAAGCCTACATGGCACCTAATCATTCCAACATGATCTTTGCGAGCAATAAACCCGCCCCTGTCGAGGTAAGCAGCGATGACCGCAGATTCAACGTCGGACCATATCAAGAACACAAAATCAGCCTCTCGGTCAAAGAAATCGAAGAAGACATCCCCAATGAGCTCGAAGCGTTCTACGCGTATCTTCGCGCGTACCCTGCTTCCAAAATCGTCGCTCGTACCCCGCTAGTATCGCTCGCACGCGACCAGCTCATCGATATTTCGCGCACAGCGATCGACACCGTGAGTGATGCTCTACTACGTGGGGACTTGGAGTTTTTCTGGGATCACTTAAGCTCCGTGACTCCGGACAAAATGTCCCCGCTCGAGAATACCAAGTACGCACCGTATCGTGAGCTAATCATCGATCTGGTCAACACTCTAGACTTCAGGATCACACGCGACGAGCTCTTAGTGATCACAGAATGGTGCGTCGGCGGTATGCCGCGTAGCCCGAACAAGTTTGCCAGTTTGCTCAAGCACCACAAATTGCACTTGAAGCAGATCTGGAAAAACAACCGCAACGTCCGAGGCATCGACGTGAATTGGAAGCCCGATCCGAAGTGGCTGGCCCAAGCACGCAAAGACATCGCCGGAGGAGCCGTATGAGCGATTGCGTTGGTTTTATGTACCGTGGAATTCATATCACTGGGGGCAATCGTGATCCCGCTCCACTCGGATTCTTCGGAACGAGGGGCTTAAAACAACGTTTCGGTCCTGCAACGATAAATGTTTATGACTGGTATACCAATGCCCTCGAGCCATACGCCGCGCTATTGCTTATCGCGGCAAACCACCCACCAACGGAGAACTGAAATGAAGATCGTACTTGCGTTAGCTCTTATCGCTTCACAAGCATTTGCTGCATCCTACAACCAACCACTCAACTGCGCAGCAACGAGCATCGCGCTAAATGCTCCAAGCACTTCGGCCACAGTGCAGTGCCCGGATACACCGCCACCGCCGACCAGTGCTACATGCCAGCCGGGGCTCGGTTCGGATTTGCCGAACCAACACGCCGTGTGTGCGGGCGCATTCAAGCACAACGTCGTTAGTTCGGTGACTACTTCGGACAGCGGTAACTGGACCTTCGACAAGGTGTTCGGCGCTACGTGGCCCGGCAGCTTGTCGACGGCGAATGCGATATTCACGCTACAGCCGGGGCAGTATGTCGCAATCCCGTTCAAGCCGACGCCCGGGCACACGGTCGACTTTCTGATCAACAGTACCTTCACCAACGCACGCAACATCACCGGTTCCATCGCTACAGTGCAAGGCGTGTTCACCGACGGCAACCCGAACGTGGTCTGCAACGCCGCGCGCGATCTCAACCTCGTAGCCAGCTCTAACGGTTCGGCCGGTGCATGCAAGCTCGATCCAACCAAGAACTACTGGCTGAATCTGATCCCCGGCACTGTACAGCCCCGCCAGCCGATCAGTGCTTCGACCTTCGTACCATGCACCGTAGGCAATTGCATCGTCGCGGTACAGGGCAAGTTCCAGAACTAAAAAGTACCTAGAGCCATGGACGGCTCTTCTGGTCTGCAAGTGAGACTCAATAAGAAACGGAGAATGCAGCCATGAACACCAAGAAGCCAAAGCCGCCGCATAAGTGGGATTGGCCGTGGCCACCTTGGGCGACCGAGGCAGAGGCTATGCGCGCGATCCTGCGTTGGCAGCTCAAAAATCGCTATTCAACGCGGAAAAACGTGAGGGCCGAGAAGTGAGCGAGCAGACAATGCCTGTGAGTGAAGTGCTGGATTTGCTGGATAACGGATTCCTTGAACTGACTGACGTACCGTTGATCCGCGCGGCGGTTGCGGAGCTGGCTCGGGAAAACGAGCGGTTGCGTCGTGTGGCTAATGAGGCGATCGATTTCAGAAACGAAACTGTACGCCTGTCGCAAGAAAAGATCGACGCCCTGCGCAGGCGCGTGGATGAGTTGGAGGCGGTTTT
>Ga0105240_10002277_pt1 | contig 31116 bp, 22 predicted proteins | sample KBSC54metaG_FD_80426 | JGI IMG/M metagenome (GOLD analysis project Ga0105240, IMG submission 80426) | Corn rhizosphere microbial communities from Kellogg Biological Station, Michigan, USA - KBS C5-4 metaG | ecosystem: Host-associated > Plants > Roots > Rhizosphere > Soil | place: Michigan, USA... | reverse complement strand
GACCTGTCATGGCTTTATCTTGCCAGACGGCGCGCCATCTGAGATGTCATGGCCGCCCAACAGCTTTATCGGAGATTGAAGAATGGCGGCGCCGCATTTGCTGGTTCATGACCACAAGGACAATGTGGGGGTGGTGGTGGTCGAAGATCTGGCGCCGGGCACCGACATGCTGGCCGTGATCACCGAGGATAATAGCGATTTCCGCATCACCGCGAAGCAGGCGACGCCGATCGGACACAAGATCGCGCTCAAGGATCTCGCGGTGGGCGACACGGTGATCAAATATGGCGAAGACATCGGCAAGGTCGTGGCGCCGATCGCCAAGGGCGAGCATGTCCATACCCACAATCTCAAAACCAAGCGCTGGTAGGAGGCTCCGATGAATTTGGCTGACCGCAAGATCTGGGGCTACCGCCGCGAGAATGGCCGGGTGGGTGTGCGCAATTATGTGGCGATCCTGCCGCTGGACGATATCTCCAACGCCGCCTGCGAAGCCGTGGCGGCGCATATCCAGGGCACTATCGCCTTGCCGCACGCCTATGGGCGGCTGCAGTTCGGCGAGGATCTGGATTTGCATTTCCGCACCATGATCGGCACCGGCGCCAATCCCAATGTCGCGGCCTGCATCGTGATCGGCATTGAAGGCGGCTGGACCGAGAAAGTGGTTGCCGGCATCGCCAAGACCGGCAAGTCCGTGGCGGGCTTTTCCATCGAAGGCAATGGCGACATCGCCACGGTGGCGGCGGCCTCGCGCAAGGCCAAGGAGTTCGTGCATTGGGCGTCGGAAAAAACGCGCGAGCTTTGCCCGCTCACCGACGTCTGGGTGGCAGCGAAATGCGGCGAAAGTGACACCACCACGGGTCTCGCGTCCTGTCCCACCGTTGGCAACATGTATGACAAGCTGGTGCCGCTGGGGCTTTACGGCTGTTTCGGCGAGACTTCCGAACTCACCGGCGCCGAGCATCTGGCGGCGGCGCGTGCGGTCTCGCCGGAGATCAAGGAGAAATTTCTCAAGACCTGGCAGGCTTACCAAAACGACGTGATCGAGGCGCACAAGACCTCCGATCTCTCCGACAGTCAGCCTACCAAGGGCAACATCGCTGGCGGCCTCACCACCATCGAAGAAAAGGCGCTGGGCAATCTCGAGAAGATCGGCAAGAAGATAAAATATATCGATGTGCTGGAGCCGGCCGAAGCGCCGGCACGGGGCAACGGCCTCTATTTCATGGACACATCCTCGGCGGCGGCGGAATGCTGCACTTTGCAAGCGGCGGCGGGCTATGTGGTCCACATTTTTCCCACCGGCCAGGGCAATGTGATCGGCAATCCCATCATGCCGGTGGTCAAGGTGACGGGCAATCCTCGCACCGTGCGTCTGATGAGCGAGCATATCGATGTCGATGTCTCCGGTATCGTGCGCCGCGAAATGACCATCGATCAGGCCGGCGATGTTCTCATCACCATGATCGAGAAGACCGCCAACGGCCGTCTCACGGCGGCTGAAGCGCTGGGTCACCGCGAATTCGTGATGACCAAGCTCTATCGCAGCGCCTGATCTGGTGAGCGTCACGCTTTCCTTGAATGAAGCAGAGCGGCTCGCTGCCCGCGCGCTGATGAAGAACCGCACGTCGGAAGCCAATGCGCAACTTACGGCGCAGGCCTTGGTGGCAGCGGAAGTGGACGGGCAGGGAGGCCACGGCCTGACCCGCGTGCCATCTTATTCCGAGCAGGCGCGGGTGGGAAAAGTCGATGGGTTCGCCACACCTCACTTGTCGGGCGAGGGCGCTGCGCGCCGCATCGATGCCCGCACCGGTTTTGCCTATCCTGCCATCGAAATGGCGCTGGAAACTCTGGTGCCGCTGGCGCGCGAGATGGGCACGGCCAGCGTCGGTATTTTCGCCTCCCATCATTGCGGCCAGGCGGGACGCCATGTCGAGCGGCTGGCGGACCAGGGTCTTGTCGCTTTTCTTTTCGCCAATACGCCCAGCGCCATGGCGTTTCACGGTGGCGGCCGTCCCCGTATGGGCACCGATCCGCTGGCTTTTGCCGCGCCTATTCCCGGCCGCGCGCCGCTCGTCATCGACATGGCGCTGTCCGTGGTGGCGCGGGGCAAGATCGTCTCCGCCAAAGAGAAAGGCGTGCCTATTCCCTCCGATTGGGCTGTGGATGCGGATGGAATGCCCACCACCGATCCCGACAAGGCGCTGGCCGGTGCCTTGCTGCCGATCGGCGGCGCCAAGGGTTCAGCACTAGCGCTGATCGTAGAGATCCTTTGCGGCGCGCTCGCGGGCGCCAATTTCGGCTGGGATGCCAGCGCTTTCCTGGACGCCAAGGGCAGTCCGCCGGAGCTGGGGCAATTTCTGATCGCCTTCGATCCCAATCATTTTGCGGGCGACAGTTTTGGCCCGCGCATGGCTGCTTTGGCGGCGGCCGTGGCGGCGGATGGCGCGCGCCTGCCCGGCGACCGGCGTTTGGAATTGCGCGCGCGTGCCGCCCATGAAGGCGTCAACATCGCTGATCAACTCTACGCGCAGATCAAAGCTCTGGGGGGCGAGAGCTAGCGCTCTGTTCAGCCCAGCCGTTATTGCCAGCGATAGTCCAGCGACAGGCCGACCACATCCACGCTGGACTTGGTGGTGCCGATCAAGGTCCCGCGCAGGGCATTGCCCGTCATGGCTGAAGTCTGGGTGAACGACCGCGTGTCGTTGAACAGATGGCCATAGGAAAGCTTCAGGTCCAGCGCCGGTGTGGCATGCCAGGTGCCACCGGCTGCAAGCCAGGTGCGGTCGGCATCGGGGACGCGCGATTCTAGCGTGAGGTCGGGAACGGGCGTTTGGTCGAGCGCCGCGCCGGCCCGCAATGCAATGGCGTCACTGGCGGCATATTCGGCGCCAAGGGCCAGGAGCCAACTGCCCTTCCAATTGGCAACGGTGACGTCATTGGGTTGGACCGGATTGGCCGCAACCACGGTCAGATTCTTGAAGCTCGACCAATCGGTCCAATCGGCACTGGCCAGAATGGTCCAATCTTCGGCGAATTGTTTGCGCATGCCGAACTGAAGATCGCCCGGCGTGGTGAGTTTGGCTTTGGCTCTCGTGTCGGACAAAAGCGTGGTGGCGGAACGGATCGCGGCGCCCAAGCCGACACTGTCCATCTGGAAAGTCCAGGGACCGCTCAAAGTGTGATGCACTTGTGAGCGGTAGGAGATGCCCAAGGTCCAGCCGTCGTCCAACTCGGCGCGCGCGCCCAACACATAGCCATAGCCCCAAGCGGCGCCTTTGAATGTCGAGGAACCATCTTCTGCGCCGGGAACGGAACCCGGCAGCCCACTCAAGGCGCCCAAGGTGCCGATATCGACAGCGGCAGAAAGCGAACCGGTGGCGTGCTGTACCTGGAGGCCGCCCGCGATGGTGACACCAGGCGCGATGTCGTAAGCGACCACCGGTGTGATGTTGACGATCGCGAGCTTGGAGCCCAGCGCGTAATAGCGCCCGGCCCAGCCATTGGGATATTTGGTGGAGAGACCCCACGGCACGGATAGGGAAACGCCCACCGACAAGCGATCATCCAGCCGCTGACGAATTGCGATGTCGGGAACAATGGCGTTGCGGATGAAATCCTTGGGCTGCGCGTTGCCGCCCGCAGGCGTGCCCGCGGCGGTCAACGCCGTGGTGTAGTTGGCAGAGGACCCCGGCATGATCGAGACCGCGCTAATCGCAAAGTCGCCGCCCTGGGTCGCGCCCGCGGCTGCGGGATTATAGGAGAGGAACCCGGCGTCGCTGCCGGTTGCCACCGCGCCGGCATAGGCCTCGCCCATGGCTTCAGTGCTGTGTTCCCGCAAGCCATAGCCCGCTGCCAAGGCCGGTGTGGATGCAAGACAGAAAAAAGTCACAAGAGCGCGACGCATGACAATCCCCCGCAATTTGGTGATTTCGCGGGCGGTTTTGCGCCCGGTTGCAGCTTCAGGGCGCATGGTTCAACCGACAGTATAAAGATTTTGTTAACGCTGTGGCTTTGCCAGTTTGTTTACCCAGGCAAACTAGCCTTTCGGGTGTGGAGGCCCGGGGCTGTTCCCGTCTGAAAGAGCGATGAGTGACAGTAGCGTAGCGGCAGATTCGCTGGCCTATTCTCGGATATGGCTGCGTTTCTTCGATCCGGATACGGAGCGCCGTTTTGCACGGCGCGCCATGCACGACTCCATGTTCTTTATCCGCCTGTACCTGCTGGCGGGAACCTCACTCTATATTCTTTTCGGAATGTTGGATGCGCGCGTGAGCGGCGCGGCGCTGCCGGCAGTTTTCTTCATCCGCTATGTGATCGTCAGTCCCATCCTGCTGATTGATTGCTGTCTCTCCTTCACGCGTATCTTCGAGAAGATCGGCCAATATGTGTTGGCGCTGCAGATGGCGGCATCGGGTTTGGGCGTGGTGGCGATGACCGCGATCATGCCCGCGCCATTTAACAGCAACTATTATGCCGGCGTCATCATGGTGGTGATATATTGCGGCAGCTTCATTCGGGTGAATTTCATCACCACAGTCATCATCACCATGATGCTGGTGGCGTCCTATGAAGTTTCGGCGGTGTTGATCAATCCGCTGTCGTTGATCGATCTTCTGTCCAACAATTTCTTCCTAGTGATGGCCACCGGTGTGGGCCTGTTGTCGAGTTACATCCAGGAGACGCAGACGCGAAAAGGCTACATCGCCCACCGTATCATCGAGGAGAAGAATGAGATCACCAACATTTTGTTGGTGGAGGCCAACAAGGCCAACCATTCCAAGAGCGAGTTCCTGGCCAATATGAGCCACGAGCTGCGCACGCCCTTGAACGCGATTATCGGTTTCTCCGACATCATGGACAAGGAAACGTTCGGCGCCATCGGCAATCCCCGCTACGCGTCCTATGTCAAGGACATCGCGTCGAGCGGTCACCACCTGCTGTCCATCATCAACGACATTCTTGATCTCGCCAAGGCGGAAGCCAACAAGCTCACCTTGGACGAACGCGAGGTCGATCTCACCCAAGTGGTGGCGGAGAGCATCCGCATGTGCGAACCCAAGGCGCAGCAGAACGGCATTGCCATTCGTTCACGCTTCTGCGCCGATCATGTGCTCGTGCGCGCCGACGCCAAGCTGATGTTGCAGATCCTGCTCAATCTGGTGTCCAACGCCGTCAAATTCAGTCACGAAGGCGGGGCGGTCGAAGTCAGATTGGATACAGCGTCCGACCGTTCGGTGACGATCTCGGTGCGCGACCAGGGCATCGGCATTCCTGCCACCGATATCGAACGCGTGCTGCGCCCCTTCGAGCAGGTGGAAGATTCACGCACCCGCGCGCATGGCGGCACCGGCCTGGGCCTGCCCTATGCGGTCAAGTTGGCCGAGCTCCATGGCGGCGCGCTCTGGATCGAAAGCCAGGTCAATGTCGGCACCGCCGTGATGGTGACTTTGCCGCGCGAACGCTTCATCGCACTGAAAGACGCCAGCGCCGATCAATTGCAGCTGGCGGGCTGATTAGGGCTTTCTCAAGAAGAGCAGGCGCACGCGGCCGGTCTTTTCCGTTTCCGTCCAGCTTTCGGCAGCGTTCAGACCTTCCGCCCAGCCCCGCATCTCCGCGTCACCGCGATATTGCAAGGTCCAGTCGGCGATGAACTCCATCGGCCAAAGATTGGACAGCGCCGTCTCGTTCATATTGCCGATGATGAGAAGACCGCCGGGCGAGAGCGCGTCATACAGCCGGCGCACCAGAAGGCGGGCGCGGCGATCGCTAAGATAATCCAGCAGGCCAACCGAATAGATCATATCCTGCGGCGGCACCGCCTGCAGACCGCCATTGGCGCGCAGAATGTCGGTGAAGGAGATGTTGAGGCATTGCAGCCGCGCGCTGCCATTGAGCTTCAGCAGCGGCGGATAGGCGCGGTCATAGGCATAGCCCAGCGCCAGCGTCTCCTGGTCCACCAGCGTGAATTCGACCTTGCCCGAACGGGCGTGCGGTCCTTCCAGGAAGGTCTGAATTTCGCGCGCCGGTCCGCTGCCCAGGCTGAGAATGCGAGCCGGGCGGTCCTGACCATGCGTGCGCACCGCCTCGGCGATCTTGCCGCGCACCACTTGCATGCGGGTGTCGATGCATTCGGCCACTTCCAGACCCAGACGATGGACGAGCTGCTGATAGACGCTGCCACCCACGCGTTCCCAGTCATAGACCTGGTTCATGATCTGGAAGTCGCCGGGATAACCCAGCGGCTTCATGTAGGAGCGGTCCCAGATGGCGCCCGCACGCATTTCCGGCGTCAGCACCAGTTCGGTGAATTCCTTGGTGGCTTCGCGCTCCTCGCGGCTCGCCATTACGTCGCGCACGATATCGTTGCCGGTGAGCCAGAGGCCGCGCCACTGTTCAATCAACCGGCCTTCGCAGGCCTCATAAGCACCCAGATCGTCGAAGGATTGGGAGAAGCTGTCGGCGAGGTGAATATTCTTGTCGAGCAAGGCGCGGTAGGAGCGCAACACGCCCAGCACATCGGCACAGAAGGCGCGGTATTCACGCGGCACCAGGGCGCTGCGCTCGGCCGAGAGGAAACTGCCATTGGCAGCGATCTGGGCCTGGACATTGCGGCTGAGCAGCCGGTCGAAATCGACATAGGAATCGACCAGGCTGAAGGCCAGCTTGGAGCCGAACACGGTGCTTTCGGTGCGGCAGACCTTGGCGCGGCCCTCGAAGATGGAAAGTCCGGCCTGCTGAAAGACGAGGGGGACCGTCTCACCCAGCGAAAGCTCATCCTCGATCGCCTGCTTGGCGACCACGGCGATGCCGGTCAGGCTGATATCGTGCAGCTGATAGCTGGAAGACTTCACCCGCACCCGCGGCGGATGGTTGGGAAACAATTTGCGTGCGTCGTACCGGGTGGGGCGAAACCAGATTTCCCGGCCGCTAGAACCCTTCAATTCTTCATAGGCAAGCATGTTCGCATCCAAATATTGACTGCTCGATGCTTCCTTGACGCAGCACCCCGAATTCCGCCGAAATAAGCCGGCCATTACCCAATGTTGGCGGTGCTTGATTCGTTGCCGAACGCCCCGCTCGCAGTTAATAAATGGTTAATAGCGTACAATAATAGTTAACGTCAAGTTTTTTCAGCGAAATATTCGTCCGTGGACGGGCTATTGCGGGGAGATTGTGGCTCACCGCGCACAGCTGGCGCCTGGCGGGGTACGGCGATGAGCGCGCCGCTTTTGTCGAGCGCGCGCTTCACGTCCTTCTGCAGCGAGGTCAGCGCCTGCCAATAATCGCGGCTGGCGACATGCGCGCGCACGAACAACAGCACGGCATAGTCCCGCAATTCCGAGACGCCGATCCAAGGCTCGGGTTTCTTCAGCACATATTTGTTGGCGGTTACGGCTTCGGCGATGGCGTCCTCGATGGGGTCGAGGTCATTCACGAAATCCACCGGCACAGTGAACTGAATACGACGATAGGGCTCGCGCGTGTAATTGATGATGGTGCCGCTGAAGATGGCGGAGTTGGGGATCGAAACATAGATGGAATCCCGCGTCACCAGAATGCAGGTGAACAATCCGATTTCCCGCACCGTGCCTTCGTGCCCGCTGGCTTGGACATATTGGCCGACGCGGAAAGGGCGCAGGATCAGCAGCATGACGCCGGCGGCGACATTGGAGAGCGTACCTTGTAACGCCAGCCCGATGGCGAGCCCGGCCGCGCCCAGCACTGCGATCAGGCCGGTGGTTTGAACGCCGAACTGTTCCAGCACCAGAATGAAGGTGAGAACCAGGATGGCATAGCGGAACAGCGACGCCAGCAAGGGTTTGAGGGTCTCGTCGAAGGGGATCCGTTCCAAGCCCGCCTGGATCCAGCGCTTGATATAGGTGGCGAGAATCCAGCCGATGACCAGAATGGCAATCGCCGCCAGAAAGCGGACACCGCCATTGACCAGCAGCAATTCGAGTTGGGTCAGGAAAGGCTGGTTCGTTGAGTCCCCGGGGTGCATGCGCTCATAACGCGTGAGCGGGAACAAAGGGTTCCGAGCCGGAACCCCTGCGCGGGCGTTCTTCGGGCGATTGCGCCTATTTCGCGGATGCCATCACGGCTTGCACCGGCGCCCCATCAACGACCTCCGGCGGCACATCGACGGCCACTTTGGTGCCCGGCTTGAGGCCCCGCGCCAGCGTGATGGTGTCGCCGTCGGTGGAGGCCACTTCGATCTTGACCAGATGCAGGCGCGAATTCTGGTCGACCAGCGCGATGAATTGGTCGGCACCGCGGGTGATCATGGCGCCCACGGGAATCTGCGTCGCGGTGGGCTCGGGAACATGCAGAGTCATATAGGCGAAGCTGCCGCTCAAGAGCGTCTCGTCCGGATTGTCCAGCATGACTTCCACCAGCATGGTGCGGCTGCGCGGATCGAGCGCGCCGGACACGCGCGTCACGTGAGCGGAAATTTTACGGCTCTTGTTGGCCGCATCGACGATATCCGCGCTGTCACCGGCATGGACGAAGGGTGCGTCCTGCTGCTGCACAAAGGCGTCGATGCGGAGTTTGCGGTCGTCCGACACGGTGACCACGGGTTGCGAGCTGGTCTGGCTGTTGGCGGCGTTCTGCATCAAGGCGCCGGGATCGGCGAAGCGCGCCGTGATCTTGCCATCGAAAGGGGCGGTGATGCGTTCATAGCCTTTCAAAGTGGCATTCTGACTGAGCACGGCCTGGGCGACGCGAGCGTCGGCGTCGGCCTGATCCTTTTGTTGCACGGCGATGGCATTTTGGCGCGCCAGCTGGTCATAACGCTGCGCAATCTGCTTCTTGTTGGCGAGATCGGCGGCGGCGCTGGCATATTGCGCATCGGTTTCCTGGCTTTCGATGGTGGCGAGAAGCTGGCCTGCTTTTACCTTGTCGCCTTTGTCCACCAGCACCTTGCCCAGATAGCCGCTGACTTTGGCGTAAAGCGTGGCTTCCTGATAAGGCCGCACATCCGCCAGGATGGTGATGTCGCGCATGCCGCCGGAGGCACCTGCGGTAATCACTTGAACCTGCGGTCCCTTGGCGGTGTCGCGTTCCAGATCGGCGCGCGCGGTGGAGATGTGCGTGTAATGGAGCACCACCACCGCCACCACGATGATCGCTGCGATGCCGAGCAGAACCACGCCGCCGCGGCGCAGACCGGCCTGAGCGTTGGGATCAGGCATGATGTTCAACTCCTTCGGCACGCGTTTCATCCGCGAAGCGCTTGTCGAGCACATAAAGGCTCGGCGGCGCCTTGCGCAGCAGCATATAGGCGATGGGAACCAGGAACAGGGTGGCGAAGGTGGCGAACAGCAGGCCGCCGATCACGGCCCGGCCAAGCGGCGCATTCTGTTCGCCCGCTTCGCCCAGGCCCAGCGCCATGGGGATCATGCCCAGGATCATGGCCAGCGCCGTCATGAGGATGGGACGCAGCCGCGTGCGGCCTGCTTCGACCACCGCATCGAAGGCGGAAAGCCCCTGGCGCGCCCTTATGTCGTTGGCGAAGCTCACCACCAGGATCGAATTGGAGACCGAGATGCCCACCGACATGATGGCGCCCATCAGCGACTCCACATTGATGGTGGTGCCGGTCAAGGCCAGCATCCAGAGAATACCGATCAAGGCGCCAGGCACCGCCATCATGATGATCAGTGGATCCACCCAGGATTGGAACAGGATCACCAAGAGGGCATAGACAAGCACGATCGCCAGGATCAGGCCTTCGCCTAGGTCGGTGAAAGCGGTGTTCATCACTTCATTCTGGCCGCGGATATCGATGCGGGTGGTGGCGGGCAGGCTGGGTTTGAGCTTGTCGATCACTTTCTGGATGTCCCCGGCGACCGCGCCCAGGTCGCGGCCGTCGACATTGGCGTCCACATCGATGATGCGCTGAACCGTGTAGTGATTGATCGATTCCATCACATTGGTGGGCGAGATGCTGGCGATGTCGGAAAGCTTGGTCACCGGCGCTCCTAGCGCGGTGGCGGGGCCACTGCCAGCTTGCGGGCGGATGATCGGCATGTTCATCAGGTCGTTGACGCTGGCGATCTTCTCGATCGGCATCTGCACCGCCACGAAATAATTCACGCCATTGACGGGGCTCAAGAAGAAATTGGGCGCGACACCCGCGCTCGATGAGAGCGACGTCAGAAGATTGTCGGCCACCTGCAACTGGGTGACGCCCACTTCGGCGGCGCGCTGGCGATCCACCACCACTTGCAGGTCCGGATAAGACATCACCTGTTGGATATGCGGATCGGCGACACCGGGGATTTTGGCGATCTGCGACAGGATGGCCTGGCCCAAGGCATAGGATTGGTGGATATCCGCGCCCTGAATCTGAAGATCGATCGGCGCCGAAAGCCCGAAATTCAGCACCTGGCTGACGATATCGGCGGTCTGGAAATAGAAGATGGAATCCGGGAAGGCATGGGGCAATTCTGCCCGCATCCGGCGCATATAATCCACCGAGGGGCGATGACCCGCATTCAACTGAATCAGGATCTCGGCGTCATTGCCCGCGACATTGTCGGTAGGGACGAAGGCCAGATTGTAATAAAGCGGCAGGCCGATCATGTCGTTGATGGTGCGCAGTTCGGTCGCCGGAATGATCTCGCGGATCCTACCTTCCACCGCCAGGACGGATTTCTCCGTCTCCTCGATCCGCATGCCGGCGGGGCCGCGATAATGCAGCTTGATGATGCCGACATCGGCGGTGGGGAAGAAGTCAGTGCCGATGGCCACGAACAGGACGCCGGTAAGGGCCACCAGCCCGCCGATGGCCGTCAAGACAAAGCGCCGCCCGGCCAGGACGACGGTCAGGGCGTTGCCATAGGCATCCCGCAAGCGGCCGAACTGACGCTCAAAATATCCGAAAATGCCGGGCCCTTCGCCTTCCTGATGCACTTTCTCGGTCAAGAGGAAGCGCGAAAAAGCAGGCACGACCGTGAAAGACAGGAAATAAGAAGCGAGCATCGCCAGCACCACCGTGATCGCCAGCGGAATGAAAAGAAAACGGGCCGGGCCTTCCAACAGCACCACGGGAAAGAACACGATGCAGATGGCAAGCGTCGCAACCGTCAGGGGTTGAATGACTTCCGCAGATCCATCCAGGATCGCCAGGGTCAGTCTTTTGCCCATGGTCTGGTTGCGATGGATGTTCTCGATCAGGACCGTGGCGTTATCCACCAACAGACCGATCGCCAGCGCCAGACCGCCCAAGGTCATCAGGTTGATGCTCTGACCGGTCAGCAGCAGGCCGATGATGCCGGCCAGGATCGACAGCGGGATGGAAAGCGACACGATGATGGTTGACCGCCAATCTCCCAGGAACAGAAGGATCATCAGCGACACCAGGATGGAGGAGATGATCGCTTCCCGGATCACGTTGGTGACGGCAGCCCGCACGAACACCGACTGGTCGAAATCCAGCCTCAGCGCCATGCCTTTGGGCGCCGCTGCCTCGATCTGGGGGAGCATGTCGCGGGTGGCGTCCACCACGGCCAAAGTTGAAGCGTCGGAATGTTTCAGGATGGTGAGATAGCTCGCGCGCTTGCCGTCGACGTGAACAATGTTGTTCTGGACTGCGAAGGAATCCTCGACCTTCGCCACATCGCCCAAAAGCACCGGCACGCCATTGGAGATGCCGATGGGGATCTGGTTGAATTCGTCTACCGCCGAAGGGCTGGAATTCACGGTCACATTATATTCGTGGCGGCCGAGCCGCGCCGTGCCCGCCGGCACGATCACGTTGGAGTTCTGCAGCGCAGTCAGAACATTCTGCGCGCTCAGGCCCTTGCCCGACAATTTGGCGGGATCGACATTGATCATGATCTGGCGCTGCTTGCCGCCGAAAGGCGCGGGCGAGGACAGGCCGGGAATGGTGAAAAGCTTGATGCGGATGAAGTTGAGCCCGTAGTCGAAGATCTGCTGCTCCGGCAGGGTTTTGCTGGAGAGCGTCATCTGCACCACTGGCACATTGGCGGCGTTGAACTGGATGATCAGCGGCGGCGACATGCCGGGTGGTGCATTGTGCAAGGCGGTATTTGAGGCCGCGTTGATCTGGGCAATGGCGGCGCCGATATCGGTGCCGGGCTGGAAATAGATCTTGAGCAGGCCCACGCCGGGAATGGCCTGGGATTCGATGCGGCTGATGCCGTTGACGGTGGTGGAGTAGGAACGCTCGCTGATCAGATTGACGCGCCGCTCCATATCCTCCGCGGACAGGCCGGGATAGTTCCAGGCCACCAGCACCACCGGAATGTCGATGACCGGGAAGATGTCCACGATCATGCGGGTTAGCGAGAGCGCCCCCAGAAGCAGGATCAGCATCGCCGCAATGGCGGCGGTGTAGGGCCGGCGCAATGCAAGGCGCACAAAGGAAAGCACAGGCGGATCCCGGAGAAAGGCGCGGTTTGATAGGGCAAATTCCGGGACCTGCCAATCACAAATATGCTGTCGCAACAGGCGATTGCGTGGTTCGTCATGTGGGCGGCAATCACACCGGCGCAATTTGCGCGGTGTGATTGCCTCCTATGACCTGGATGCAGGTCTGGAATTCCCGTCAGGCGTCATCGCTTTTGGGCCGCGGTCGCCGATAGGATGTACACGGATCATCCGTGGCATCGCGTTCCGTACGATAAATGCGCGTTCGGTGATTTGACGCAGGCGATGGCGGAAAGCCCGAAGCCGCAGCTTCCCTTCGCAGAAAATATTCAGCGATTCGAGGTGGTTGCGCTCCACGACCTTTTGCGAAACTTTTTCCATTTTGCCCGCGCGCGGTTTAAGGGTATAGGACTTCCGCCGGGTTGAAATTTCAGCCGGTGAACATGATTTTGTTCTGGCGCAGTTTTGATGTGCCACCGGCCGAAACGATCTTTCTCATGATCCTCGGCCATTTCGTCAGAAGGAATGCGTCTTGTCCGGCAGAATTCCGCTTGTCAGTTCCGCCATGGCTTTGCGCGCCAGCGCCAAGGCTGAAGCAGCGCCACTGCCAGCGCGAAGCTTTGCGAAGCTTCTGCTTTTGGGCGGCGCGACTTTGGCCATGATCGGCATGCTGCATCAGTTGCGTCAGCAGGTGCCTACTTTGCCACCGCAGCCGGCGATGAGCCAGACGTTCCAGAACCAGACCATCACCGCGCCGTCCCAGCCTTCGGCGTTCGCGCTGGAGGCGGCGATGTCGTCTTCCGAGTTGATGAAGCGCTGGGAACCGCTGATCCTTGAAGCGTCGAAGAAATTCAATGTTAGGGCGGAATGGATTCGCGCCGTGATCCGTCAGGAAAGCGGCGGGCGCACCATGATCGCCGACAATGTGCCCATTATTTCGGATGCCGGCGCCATGGGTATCATGCAGGTGATGTCGGGCACCTACACCGAGATGGCGGCGCAATATCATCTGGGCGCCGATCCTTACGACGCGCATGACAATATCTTTGCCGGAACGGCTTATCTGAAATGGCTGCAGGGCAAATACGGCTATCCAGCCATGTTCGCTGCCTACAATGACGGCCCCGGCAATATCGAAGATCATCTTTTCCGCGGCCGCCCTTTGCCCAAGGAGACGCGCGGCTATATCGCCAATATCGCCAAATCCCTGGGCGATAAGCTGACCATCGCCGATCTGGGCAAGGTGAGCCTGACCCAGCCGGACGGCGACAAGGTGGAGATCGATGCGCGCAAAGTGACGGGCGTGCATCCCGCGATTCCCGGCCTCTATGCCGCGTCGGTGCAATCCGTCATCACCGTGGGCAAACTCAACCGCGGTGTGCGCGAGGACGTGGCTGAGGCCACGAAAATCCTCCGCTCTCATGGCGCGAAAATCTAACTACTAAGATTTAAGTGATCCGCGTGGTGCCGCTTTCAGCGGCATGGCGGATGCGGCTTTCGTCCAAATCCAGTTCCCGCTCGATGCGCCGCCGTGCTTCATCTTCCAGCGTGCCGTCAGCATAGAGGTTGGCGAGGGCCTCGCGTTCCGCCGCTAAGAATTCCAATTGCAGTGCCATGGAATTCGCCACGGCTTGGCCGCTTTCCAGATCGCGGCAGGCGGCCACGAAATAAGCCCGCCGGTCGCTATGACGGCGGCGTAAGATCTCCACCATTTCGGGCGCAAGGCCCGCGCTTTGCAGCCGGTCGAGCCGCGACAGCGCCGCGTCGATGCCAGCCACGCGGGCTTGGACTTCGCGCTGCTTGGCTTCGTCGGCCTCGCGTTTGCCCAAGACGGTGAGCCCCAGCTTTTGGATCACCCAGGCGAAGGAAAAGCCCTGGCCCACCAGGGTGGCGAGAATGACGACAAAGGTCACCAGCAGCAGCAGGCCGCGTTCCGGAAAAGGTCCGGGGCCGGCCATCAGCGGAATGGATAAGGCTGCAGCCAGCGAAACCACGCCGCGAATGCCAGTGAAAGCGACGGCGAAAACCTCTTGCCAGGGCGGGGCAGGATTGCGCGCGCGCCAGGCAGGCCACAGCCAGCAGGGCAGATAGGTGGACGCAAAGACCCACACAAAGCGCACCAGGATGATTGCCAGGGTGACGGAAGCCGCGGCCAGGCCCAAACGAATCCAATCGGCTTGGCCCAGCGAATCTGCGATCACCCGCGCCTGAAGACCCGTGAGCAGGAAGATCACGCCTTCAATCAGGTAGGTCAGAAGATCCCACACGAAAAAACCCTGGAGCCTGGTGGCGGGCGCGATGAAGCGGGGGCCGTTCCAGCTGACGAACAAACCGGCGGTGACAGCGGCTAGAACGCCGGAGCCGCCCAGGCTCTCCGGCGCCCAGAAAGCGGCATAAGGCGTGAGTATCGCCAGGATGATTTCGACCCTGGGCTCGTGCGCCCATCGCCGCAGGCTCAGCGCGGCCCAGCCCATCAAAAGGCCCCAGGCGATCTCGCCGGCCACGATGGTGGCGAAACTGCCGACCGCCGCGGCGGGCGAGAATTGGCCGCCCTCGATCACCGCCGCCACGGCGAAGCTGAAGAGGATCAGCGCGGTCGCGTCATTGACCAGACCTTCGCCTTCCAGAATCACCCGCACCCGGCTCGGAATGGGAAAGCGCTTGATGATGGCCATGGGTGCGACCGCATCCGGCGGCGCCACGATTGCACCCAGAACGAAGCCCAGCGCCCAGGACAGATGGAGCAGATAATGCGCCACTGCCGCCACCGACGCCGCCGTGAAGATCACCAAGCCTACGGCCATCAGCAAGATGGGCCGGATATTGGCCTTGAACCCGCGCCAGCTCATGCCCACGCCCGCCGAGTAAAGCAAAGGCGGCAACAGCAAGGTCATCACCAGATCGGGCCGTAGCTCGATGCGCGGCATGCCGGGGAGAAAACCAATCCCGAGCCCGACTAGGACCAGGAAGATCGAAGGCGGCAGCATCGTACGGCGCGCCGCCACGGCGGCCAGAGCCGTGACTGCGACCAGTCCGAAGCCGATGGGAAGGGCAGGCAGTATCACAGGCGAGGTTCCCCGCGGCCATCATGGCCGCGGGGCAACGCTAGCCTATTGCTGCGCCACCTGCTTGCGCAAAGACAGAATGTCCTTGGCGGTGAGCTTGGCACCCTGAGCGCCGAAGCGGGCGGTGACATAGTTCGACACCGCCGCGATCTCGTCGTCGGTATAGGCGTTGCCGAAAGCGGGCATGAAGATATGGCCCTGGGCGGTGTTGCGGTCCACGCCGTTGATGATCGTCTGCGCCACATTGGTGGCGGAGGGATCGTTGACGGCGCGCACGCCGGTCAGAGTGGCGTATTTGCTCAAGGGACTAATGCCCGTCCAGTCATGGCAGCTGGCGCAGGCGCCGGCGAAGATCTTCTCGCCCCGTTCGCGGTCGTCGACATCGGTGGCCGGGCCTTCGCGGTGCGAGGCAGGCGCCGCCGTGGTCACGGTGCGCGGCAGATCGGTCCGGTGGGCCGGCACGCTCCGCAGATAGACCACCAGCGAGCGGATATCGCCGGCTGTGAGGTATGTGAGGCTGTTGTCGGAGGCCTCACCCATGGGGCCTGCGGCGCCGCCATGGCCGTCGGCATGACCGGTCGAAAGATAGGTAGCGATGTCGTTGTCGCTCCAATCGCCCAGGCCGGATTCCTTATCCGAGCTGATGTTATAGGCGCGCCAGCCCGCCGTCAGAGCGCCGGAGAATTTGCTGCGGTTGTTCAGCGCGAAGGCGAGGTTGCGCGGCGTGTGGCATTCGCCGCAATGACCCATGGCTTCCGCCAGATAGGCACCCCGGTTCCATTCCGCCGTCTGGGTGGGATTGGGACGGAAGCGCTCATTGCCGTTGTAGAAGATGTTCCAGATCCCCATCAGCGCGCGCTGATTGAACGGCCAGGCGATCTTGTTCTCGCGCGCCGGGGCATGGACCGCCGGCAGCGTGAACAGATAAGCCTTGATCGCCAGCGCATCCGCTTCGGTCATGTAGGTGTAAGAGGTGTAGGACATGGCCGGATAGAGATTCTGGCCGTCGGCGCGAATACCCTTGTGCACGGCGTTGAGGAATTGAGCGTCGGTGTAATTGCCGATGCCGGTTTCCTTGTCCGGGGTGATGTTGGTGGAATAGATCGTGCCGATGCTGGGCAGATTGAAGGCGAAGCCGCCGGCAAAGGGCTGGCCACCGCGCGCGGTATGGCAGGCGACGCAGTCGGCGGCGTGGGTGAGATATTCGCCTCGCTTGATCAGATCGGCGCTCGCCATTTCTTTCGGCACGCCGGTAGGATCTGCGCCCTTATAATCGGCCAGCGCCACGGTCGAACCGCTGGCGAAGGCGGTCGGTCCTGGGATCAGAACCAGCCAGGCCGCGAAGCCAAGACCGATGACGACGATAATTGCAACTATGATGCCCAGAATTCTCATGCGACTTTCCTCCCAGCCAGAAGATCGCGATCGATCGGAAGCTTGCGCAAACGGATGCCGGTGGCCGCCGCGACGGCATTGACCAGCGATGGCGGACCGGCGGTACAGCCTGGTTCACCGATGCCGCCCGGCATCTCTTGGCTTTGCGCGATATGGACGTCGATGGGCGGTGCCTCATTGATCCGCATGATGCGGTAATCGTTGAAATTCTTCTGCTGCACGCGGCCGTCCTTGACCGTGATGTCGCCGTAAAGCGCCGCGGTGAAGCCGAACATCAGCCCGCCCTGCACCTGTGCCATCAGCGTATCTGGATTGACGATGCGTCCCGCGTCGATCACCGAATGGACTTGGCGGATACGGACATGGCCGCTGTCATCCACCTCGGCTTCGCACACGGTGGCGATATAGGTGCCGAAGGCGAACTGAGCGCAGATGCCCCGGCCCACGCGCGCGGGCAATTTGCTGCCCCAATTGGAGCGCTTCGCCACGGTCTCAACGATAGCTTTCAGCCGCGGTGTTCCATCCAGATGCGCCAGGCGGAAGGCGACCGGGTCCTTGCCCGCTTTCAGCGCCAATTCGTCCATCAGGCTTTCGGTGGCGAAGACATTGTTGTTGGGGGCGACGCCGCGCCAATAGCCGATATTGAGGGCCTTGGGCGGCGACTCGATATATTCGACCTTGAAGTTGGGCGCGCCGTAATTGTTTTCGATCGCGCCCTCCAGCGAACCGCGATCGAGCCCGCCCTTGAGCGGCTTGCCCGACATGCGCACCGACACGGCACCGCCGGCGATACGATGGGTCCAGGCGCTGATCTTGCCGTTCTTGTCCAGGCTGGCCGACATCACATTGCGATAGGCGGGACGGTACATGTCCTGCTGCATGTCTTCTTCGCGGGTCCAGATTACTTTCACTGGACCATCGACTTTCTGGGCGATGCGCACCGACTTCACCACCATGTCGGTGTCGAGCCTGCGGCCGAAGCCGCCGCCCAGCATGAAATTGTGGAAATTGATCTTGTCGGGCGTGGTGTTCAGCGTCTTCGCGGCCGCCGCCACGGCGGCGGTCTGAACCTGGCTGCCGCCCCACATCTCGCAACCACCATCTTTCACATGGACGGTGAAGTTCTGCGGCTCCATGGGCGCATGCGAGAGGAAGGGAAGCTCGTAATTGATGTCGAGACGTCCGTCCTTGTCGGCCACGAGTGTCTTGGCGGCGTCGCCATCTTCCTTGGCGACCACGCCGGTCTTTATCGAGGTCTCGCGCAACTCCGCCCACATCTTGGCGGAGTCCATCTTGGCGTTCTCGCCGCCGTCCCAGGTGATGGCGAGGGATTCGAGGCCTTTCTTGGCGGCCCAGAAATGGGGGCCGACCACCGCCACGATGTCGTCCAGCGCGACCAGCTGAACATTGGCAGGAAGCTTGCTGTCATCGACATGGGCAACCTTGCCGCCCACTACCGGCGATGCGGCCAACGCCGCGAACTTCAGCCCGTCCATGCGGACGTCGATGCCATATTGCGCCTTGCCATTGACTTTGTCGGGCGTGTCCAGGCGCTTCACGGACTTGCCGATCAGCTTCAAGTCCTTGTCGTCCTTGAGCTTGACGTCCTGCGGCGCCGGCAGCTTGGCGGCGGCGGGCGCGAGGACGCCATAGGCGAGTTTGCGGCCGCCATGCGCATCATCGATCACGTTGCCGGCTTCGGTGCGCAGGGTTATGGGATCGACATTCCATTGGTGGGCTGCCGCCTGCACCAGCATGGCGCGGCCCGAGGCGCCTACCTGGCGCAGCGCCATATAGAAGCCACGGATCGAGGTCGAACCGCCGGTGGACTGGCGATGCGAACGCGGGCTGCCATAGATCATGTCGTTGGCGGCGGCGGGCAGGGGGGTCACGTTGGCGAAGTCGACGTCCAACTCGTCCGCCAGCAGCTGGGACAGAGAGGTGTAGACGCCTTGGCCCATTTCCTCCTGCGGGATTTGGAACGTAACTTTTCCGTCCTTGGCGACGGCGATGAAGGCGTTGGGATTGAGGACATATTTGGTGGGCGAAGGTGCGGCCGCTTCAGCGGCCTTTTTCTCCTGGGCAAAGGCTCCGCCAACATGAAAACCCAGCATCAGCCCGCCGCCGGCCGCGCTGCCGACTTTGAGGAAGTTGCGTCGCGACAGGTCCGCGCGGGTGGCGGAGTTGGCAGTGCTGGACATAAGGCCCCCGGTTAAACGGACTTGGCGGCGTTCTTGATCGCCTGACGGATGCGGACATAAGTACCGCAGCGGCAGATATTGCCCGCCATGGCAGCGTCGATATCGGAGTCATCCGGGTTGGGCGTGCGGTTGAGCAGCGCCGTGGCCGACATGATCTGACCGGACTGGCAATACCCGCATTGCACCACTTCGATGTCGAGCCAGGCTTTCTGGATCTTGGCACCGTTGGGTGTCTCGCCGACGGCTTCGATAGTGGTGATGGAGCGGTTGCCGATGGAACCGACGGGCAGCAGACAGGAGCGCACGGCCTTGCCGTCCAAGTGCACGGTGCAGGCGCCGCATTGGGCGATGCCGCAGCCGAATTTGGTGCCCGTGAGACCGACGATGTCACGCAACGCCCAGAGCAGCGGCATGTCGTCCGGCGCATCGATCGTGTGAGACTGACCGTTGATCTGAAGCGTGACCATCGCTTTCACTCCGCTAAATTGTCCGGGGCCGGGGGCGTGATATATCGTAGGTTATAACGCCTTCTCCCGCTGGAGATTTTAGGCCAATTTTGGTGCCCGCGCAAAGACTTGAAATAAGGTCGAACGGGCAAATCGGCAGTTTCTTCGCCTTGTCAGGACCTCATAGACGTTCTTGATTGCCGCTTCCTCAAGTTGAGAGCGGCACATGGCGCACAAAATTCACGACATTGGCGTGTCGGCACGGATCGGCCCCTATAGCGACGGTATCGAGACGGCGCCGAATCAGCGCTGGCTGTTCACGGCCGGCACGCCGGGCATGGACAAGGCGGGCCAGCTTCCGCCCGACATCACGGCGCAAGCGGAACTGGCCTGGGGCAACATCCTCAAGGTGCTGGAGAAGGCGGGCATGACGGTCCATGACCTGGTCAAGATCACCCAATATCTGGTCAAGACCGAAGACATTCCCGCCTACGCCAAGGTGCGCGCCCGTGTGCTGGGCGATGCGCGCCCCACTTCCATGATGATGGTGGTAGCAGCATTGCCCCGCCCGGACTTCCTGCTGGAGATCGAGGCGGTGGCGGCGCGGGCCTAGTTGCTGAAATCTGAGAGGCGTTTGTTTTCTGCAGCGAGCTTTTCCAGCAAGGCCGCCGGTTCGAGTCCATACTTCTTCAAACCGGCGATCACGGCAGCAAGACCCAGCGTGTCGGCATAGAACATGGGTCCGCCGCGGTAGGCGGGCCAGCCATAGCCATAGATCCAGACGATATCGATGTCGGAGGCACGGCTGGCTTTGCCTTCCGCCAGAATCGTCGCGCCTTCATTGATCATGGGCAGCAGGCAGCGCTCGCGGACCTCGTCTGTCCCGATCTCGCGCGGCGTGACGCTTTTACTGGCGCGAAAATCGCTGACGATCTTTTCGGTGACAGCGGAAGGTGAGGCTTTGCGATTGGTGTCATAATCATACCAGCCCGCTTTGGTCTTCTGGCCCTTGCGTCCCGCTTCGCAGAGAAGATCGCGCAGCGTCTCGCCATGCGATTTGGCGGCATCCCAGCCGAGGTCCAGCCCCGCAAGATCGTGCATCGCGAAAGGACCCATCGGCAGACCGAATTCGGTCAGTACTTTATCGACCACATAGGGCGAAGCGCCTTCCAGCACCAATTGATTGGCGGCGTCTTGGCGTTTTCTGAGAATTCGATTGCCGATGAAGCCGGGGCCATTGCCCGCCAGCACGCCCACCTTGCCGGCGGCTTTGGCCAGTTTCATCGCGGTGGCGATGAGGGCGCCGGAGGTCTTCGCGGCGCGCACAATCTCCAGCAATTTCATCACCGGCGCGGGCGAGAAGAAATGCAAGCCCATCACTTGGGCGGGCCGCGATGTGACCTTGGCCAGCTCGTCGATATCCAGATACGAGGTATTGCTGGCAAGAATGGCATCGGGCTTGGCGATCTTGTCCATGCGCGAGAAGATATCCTTCTTTACCTCCAAATTTTCGAACACCGCTTCAATAATCAGGTCGCGGTCGGCGAGCTCTTCCAGCTTCAGGCTACCGGTGATACGGCCGAAGCGAGCGCGGGCGTCTTCTTCCGTCAAGCGGCCGCGTTTGACGCCCGATTCATATTGGGCTTTCACAGCTTCAAGCCCGCGAGCGAGCGCCGCTTCATTCGCTTCCACGATGGTGACGGGCAACCCGGCATTGGCGAAGACGGTGGCGATGCCGCCGCCCATCAGGCCTGCGCCCACGACGCCTACCTTGTTGATGGGCAGAACCGGGGTGTCGTCCGCCAGGCCCGGGATTTTCCCCGCCTTGCGTTCGGCGAAGAAGGCATAGCGCTGCGCCTTGCTTTGCAACGAGTCTTTGCAGGCGAGGAAAATGCGTCCTTCGAAATCCAGCGCTTCCTGAAAGGGCATGGTGGTGGCGGCTTCGACGCAGATGATCGCCTGGCCGGGTGCTTCGAAGCCTTTGAAGTCATGGGTGGCGCGAAATTGCTTGAAAACCTCAGGCGAGATGCCGGTGACCTTCTCATTGTGATCGCGGGTGCGACGGATGCTCTTGCCCTCCGCCACGATCTGGCGCGCGAACGCCAACGCGCCTTCCTTCAATTCTTGTTCCGGCATCAGCGCGTCCAGCAAGCCCAGCGCCAGGCCTTCCTTGGCGGAAATCGGCTTGCCATCGGTGACCATGGTCAGCGCCTTTTCTACCCCGATCAGGCGGGGCAGCCGCTGGGTGCCGCCCGCGCCCGGCACCAGGCCCAGCGCCACTTCCGGCTGCCCAAGCTTCGCCGACGGCACCGCCACCCGGTAATGGCCGCACATGGCGGTCTCCAGCCCACCGCCCAGGGCTGTGCCGTGAATGGCGACGATGATCGGCTTCTTCGCGGCATCCATCACATCCTGCACGTCACGCAATGAAGCGCCCGTCTGGACCTTGTCGAATTCGGAGATATCAGCGCCGGCGATAAAAGTGCGCCCGGCACAGATTAGCAGTGTCGCTTTCACCGTGTCGTCTTCGGCTTCGCGCAAGGCCGCGATCAGGCCCTCGCGCATGGTCTGAGACAGCGCATTGACCGGCGGCGAATTCAAGGTGATGACCGCAATCTCGCCATCAGGAGCATAATCGGTGACCGGATTGATCGCGCTCATATCTTCTCCTGCATAAAGGCCTGCAATCCCGTCTGGGCCCGGCCCAGGATCAAGGCGTGCACATCGTGGGTGCCTTCATAGGTGTTGACCGCTTCCAGATTGAGCATGTGGCGGATCACGGGATAGGCGTCCGACACGCCATTGCCGCCCAGCATGTCGCGCGCTTCCCGCGCAATCGCCAGCGCCTTGCCGCAATTGTTGCGCTTCATCAGCGAGATCAGTGGCGGCGAGGCCGTGCCATCGTCCATCATCCGTGCCAGACGCAAGGCTCCGTTCAAGCCCAGCGCGATCTCTGTCTGCATGTCGGCCAGCTTCTTCTGCACGATCTGGTTGCCGGCCAGCGGGCGGCCGAATTGTTTGCGGTCCAGCGTATATTGCCGCGCCGCATGCCAGCAGCTTTCGGCCGCGCCCATCGCGCCCCAGGAAATGCCGAAGCGGGCCCGGTTGAGACAGGAGAAGGGGCCACCCAGGCCTTCGGCTTTCGGCAACAGCGCATCTTCACCAACTTGCACATCTTCCAGAACGATCTCGCCGGTTACGCTGGCACGGAGCGAGAATTTTCCTTCGATGCGCGGCGTGGAAAACCCCTTTGCGCCGCGCTCGATCAGAAAGCCGCGGATCTTGCCGTCCAGCTTGGCCCAGACCACCGCCAGATCGGCGACGGGCGAATTGGTGATCCACATCTTGGCGCCGTTGAGGCGGTAGCCCGCGCCATCCTTGACCGCGCGCGTCACCATCGAGCCGGGATCGGAACCGTGATCGGGCTCGGTCAAGCCGAAACAGCCGATCAGTTCGCCGCGTGCCAGCGCCGGCAAGTATTTTTTCTTCTGCGCTTCGTTGCCGAAGGCGAAGATGGGATGCATCACCAGCGAACTTTGCACACTCATGGCGGAGCGGTAACCGGAATCGATCCGCTCTATCTCCCGCGCAGCCAAGCCGTAGCAGCTATAGCCGAGGCCGGCGCCACCATATTCTTCCGGTAGAGTCATGCCCAGAAAACCCATCTCGCCCATTTCGCGCATGATGGCCGGATCGAAACTCTCTTCGCGGAAGGCCTGTTGCACGCGCGGCGCCAGCTTGTCTTCGGCAAAATCGCGGGCGGATTTGGCGACCATGCGCTCTTCGCCGGTAAGTTGATTTTCCAGCAGGAATGGATCGGCCCAGTCAAAGGTGGTTTTATCCAGATCGCTCATTTGCGGGGCCTCGCGGCTTTGGCTTTTGCAGGTTTGGGTGCGGATTTCTTCGCTGCTTTTTCCGACGCGTCCGCTTTGGTTTCCGGCGGTGGTGGAAAAGTCTTTTCGAGGAAGTCCTGCATGTCGGCCAAGGCTTGCGTGCGGGTGGTGGGATCGGTCGTGCCGTCCTTGGCGAAATCCCGGCCCACATCGGCATAGATCCGGATGTCGGCGGGCACGCGCTGAGCCCTAAGCGCATCATACAATTTGTGGGACTGTGCCGGCGCCACGTATATGTCGGCCGAGCCTTGCTGGATGAAGAAGGGCGGCGTCTGCGCGCCAACATAGGTAAGCGGGCTGGCGCCACGCACCACGCCTGGCGCGCAATCCGCCGGCTCGCAGCCCAGATAAGTCCCCAGATGTGTGGCCGCCGCCGCTTCCCCATTGCGACCGGCATCGGCGTCCCAGCTGGCGAAGTCTGAGGGTCCTGCCCAGTCGATCACGCCTTGCACGCAGTCCGATGCCAACTGCACTTTGGAATTGGCGTCCGCCGCCGGTTCGAGGGTGGCGACGCCGCAACTGGTGCCGACCATGGCCGCGATTTGACCACCGGCTTCCACGCCCCAGGCCATCATGCGTGTCGTGTCGATATTGAAATCGGTGGCGCGGCCGCGCAGCCAGCGCAGCGCCGATTTCACATCCTGAACCGGGGCGGGAAAATGAGCTTCCCCCGCCAGGCGGTAATTCACCGCCGCCACCACATAACTTTTGGCCGCCAGTGCCGCGAGCGTCGAGGGGAAATCATCAAAACCTTTCAGATGGCGCGCATCACCGGAAACCCAACCACCGCCATGCACATAAAGAAGAACCGGGCGAGGGGGCGCCTTGGTTTTGGACGAGGGTTGATAAAGGTCCAGGGTCAGGGGGCGGAAGCCTTCGATGCTGGCATAGACCAGGTCGCGCTGAACGATGACATCACCGGGAAAAGAGATGCTTTGATTGATGTCCGCCGGTGGTGCATTTTTTTCTGCCGCGCCCGCCATTGTCAGCGACAAAATGAGCGTCAAGAAGGCAAGGCCTGTTCGTATCATTGTCATGGTTCGTTTCCGCACCCCGAAAGTGTCATGCGGACTTCCCTGATGCAACGTTGGCCTGATGCAGGGGAGGGTCGCAACCGCAACGGGTGTTGCCGCGTTACCGGCAAGCAGATTCTCGCTGATTTTGGCAGTTATTTCACATGCGTTATTTGCTTTCCCGTCCGGCGCATTTTGGCGGCCTGTTGCTCCTGCTGTTTTCTTTGACGCTGTTTGCGGGGCAGGGCTTCTCGGCCAGCCCGCAAGCCAGTGTTTCACACGCCGCACAGGCGGAAGATACGGTGCATGCAGGCACGCCGGCAAAAGGCGGCGCTGCCGGCAATGGTGCTTCCAGCACCGGCCGCAGCGAAGCCATCCTGGTGGCCGAAGTGGTGCTTCTCATTCTGGTCGGGCGCCTTCTGGGTGAAGGTATGCAGCGGCTGGGGCAGCCGGCATTGATGGGAAATCTTCTGGCGGGTTTGGTTCTAGGCCCCTCGCTGCTTGGATGGATTTGGCCGGAGGCGCAGAAATTCATTTTCCCTTCCGATCCTTCGCAGAAGGCGATGATCGACGGGTTGTCCCAAATCGGCATCTTAATGCTCTTGCTGCTGACCGGCATGGAGACCGACGTCAAACTAGTCAGCAAAATGAAAGGCGCAGCGGTGGCCATTTCATTGTCGGGGATCGCCCTGCCTTTCGCCTGCGGCTTTGCGCTTGGCGAGGTCTTGCCGGATTCACTGTTGCCGAGCATGGCCGGCGGGCGGCTGGTGCCGGCGCTGTTCTTGGGGACGGCGCTCTCTATCTCCTCCATCAAGATCGTGGCCATGGTGGTGCGCGAAATGCATTTCATGCGCCGTAATCTGGGCCAGATCATCGTCTCCACCGCTATCATGGAGGACACAGTGGGCTGGGTGGTGATCGCCATCACCTTCGGTATTGCCGGTGCGGGCCAAGTGAATGTGCTGGATCTGGGCAAGACCATCGCAGGCGTAGCAGCTTTTCTGATCTTCTGCTTCACGGCAGGCCGCTTCCTGGTCTTCACCGCCATCCGCTGGGTGAATGATAATTTTCGCAGCGATTTTCCCGTGATCACCACTATCCTGGCGATCACTGGGGTGATGGCACTGATCACGCATCTTTTGGGTGTGCGCACGGTGCTGGGCGCCTTCATGGCAGGCGTGCTGATCGGCCAATCACCAATTCTCACCGATCACATCCAGCAGCAATTGCGGGGCATGATCTCGGCCTTCTTCATGCCGATTTTCTTCGGCATGTCGGGACTTGCCGCCAATCTCACCATCCTGAAAGACCCTGTACTGGCGGGATTGACGGCGGGCCTGGTGGTGATCGCCTCGATCGGAAAATTCTCCGGCGCCTTTTTCGGCAGTCTGATCGGCGGACTGAAATGGCGCGAAGGCGTTGCGTTGGGCTGTGCCATGAATGCGCGAGGCTCGACGGAAGTGATCGTCGCTTCCATCGGTCTTTCGATGGGCGCCTTGACGCAAAATCTCTACACCATGATTGTCACCATGGCGATGATCACCACCATGGCGATGCCGCCGATGCTGCGGACCGCGCTGGCCGATCTGCCGATGGACGAGGCCGAGCGCAAGCGGGTGGAGCGGGAGCGGTTGGACGAAAGAGGCTTCGTTCCCAATCTGGAACGGCTGTTGTTGGCGGTGGATGCGAGCCCGGTGGGACGGATGGCGGCGCGCCTGGCGGGATTGGTGGCCGGCGGTTATGGCATGCCGGTTACGCTCCTGAAGCTCGATGCCGATCTGCGCGAGGCCCCGCCGGAACATGAAAGGCACGCCGCTGAGGAGAACCTGGGCAACGCGGCGCACGAAAGGAATCAAGATTCCGATCGGGATTCCCAAGAAAAGGATTTGAGCGGCGCCCGCTCCATCAATGAAAGCGGGGCGGAGCAGGCAGCCGATCCCATCGCCAAGGAAGTCAAGACAGGGGCCAAGGCCAGCGCCGCGAAAGTCAAAAAAGACGAAGCCGAACCCGATCCGGACAAAGTCCATCTCACCAGCAAGCTGCCGGTGGACAAGCCGGCTGACGTCGTGCGCGACGAAGCCCGCAAAGGCTACGACCTTCTGTTTATCGGCATGGAGGAAGCCCATGATGCCGATGGCAATATTTCAGCAGAGATCACAGAGCTGGCGGCAGGTTTCGAAGGGCCATTGGCGTTGTTGGCCTATGATGGCACCAAATTGATGCAACTGAGCGCACGCACGCGCATACTTGTGCCGGTCAATGGCTCGCCGGCGTCGCGGCGCGCGGCGGAGGTGGCGTTCGTGCTGGCGCGCGCGACCGGCGCGCGTGTTACCGCCCTGTTTGTGTCGCAGACCGACGGGCATACGCGCACCCGCTCGCGCGAGGAAGGTGTGCTGAAGGACGTGGCCGATCTGGCGGGACGCTATGACGCCCGCCTGATCACCCATATTTCCCAGCGCAGTGGCGCGCCGCAGGCGATCTTGCGGGAAGCGCGCAACGGTTATGGCATGATCGTCATGGGGGTTACGGCCCGCCCCGGCGAGGATCTCTTTTTCGGCAATACGGCGGCGTCGGTGTTGCAGGAATGGCGATCGCCGCTTCTGTTCATTGCATCTTAGGGGCGCCCAGCCAGTGAACGGAAAACAACCGTTCGGGATCGGTCCAAACGGCTCTGGGATGAAAGCCTGCCCGGACAGCCAATTCGCGAAAACTTTCGATGCTGTATTTGTGACTGTCTTCGGTGTGAATGGCTTCGCCGGCGGCGAAGGATATGGACCGCCCCGCCAGAGCCACGGTCTGACGCTTGAGGCTCATCAAATACATTTCGATGCGTTGGGCTCTAGGATTGTAGGGCGCGTAATGTGCAAAACTGTCCAGGTCGAAGCCTGCGGCCAGCTCCCGGTTGGCACGTGCTAGAAGATTCTTGTTGAAGGCCGCGGTGACGCCGGCGTCATCGTTATAGGCGCTGTGCAGGATCTGAGGATCCTTGATGAGATCGACGCCGATCAGCAAACCACCACCCGAAAGCGTCTCCCGCATTTGCCGCAGCAGCAGGACCGCTTGTTCGGGGCGAAAATTGCCGATGGTGCTGCCGGGAAAGAAACCGGCGCGCCGGTTGCTGCCGTCCGGCAGCAATAAAGGCTGGGTGAAATCGGCCACCAGTGGGCTGATGCGCACATCGGGATATTCAACTGCCAATTGACGCGCCACCGAACGCAGATAGGCGCCGGAAATATCGATGGGCCGGTAACTTTGCGGAGAGATCAGCGCATCCAGCAAGATGCGAATCTTGCGCAAGCTGCCGGCACCGAATTCTACAATCTCCACCTCGGGTCCGATCAGTCGCGCGATTTCCGTTGCGTGGCGCCGCAACAGCGAGACCTCGGTGCGGGTTTGGTAATATTCCGGAAGCGCGCAGATGGCGTCGAAAAGAGCGGAGCCTTCCGCGTCATAGAAATATTTGCAGCTGATTTCCTTAGGTGTTTTTGCGAGTCCATCGAAAAAAGACCCGGCGAAATCCTGCGGCTCGGCGGGCTTCGGAAGTAAATGCAGGCTCATGCATCCTCCGCCAGGCGAATGCCGCTAAATTGCCAGCGCGCCGAAGGCGCGAAGAAATTGCGGTATGTCCGTCGCACATGGCCGGGTGGGGAGGCGCTGGATCCGCCGCGCAACACCATCTGTCCCACCATGAACTTGCCGTTATACTCGGACACGGCGCCGGCAAAGGATTTGAAGCCGGGATAGGGATCGTAGGACGAGCGGGTCCATTCCCAGACCGTGCCATGGAGAAAGTCGCCCGATGCGGCCTCCCACTCGAATTCGGTGGGCAGACGCTTGCCAGCCCAGGCGGCGTACGCAGCGGCTTCGAAAAAGCTTACATGTTCCACCGGCGCATGAACGTCCATCTCGTGCACGCCCGACAGGGTGAAGAGGCTGCGGCGGCCGTCATCATCGCAGAGCCAGTAAAGAGGCGCGTTCCAGTTCTCGCTTTGCGACAGGGCCCAACCGTCGCTCAGCCAGAATTCGGGACGGCGGTAGCCGCCATCTTCTATAAACTCCAGATATTCGCCATTGCTGACCGGGCGCGATGCGATCTTGAAGGGACTCAACATTACGAGATGGCTGGGCGTTTCATTGTCGAAAGCGAAATCGCCGCCTTTGTGTCCGATCTCCACCAATCCGCCTGGATGAGCGACCCAGCGCAAAGGCTCGGCCTGCACCGTCGCAGCCGCTTCGCTGCGATAGGCCGGCAAAAGCGGGTTGCCAAAAAAAGCATGCTTGATGTCGGTGAGGATCAGTTCCTGATGCTGTTCCTCATGATGCAGGCCCAGCATCACATGATGCTCGACGGCCGGAAGGTCTTGTGCGATCGCGTCTTCCATCGCGCGGTCGACATGGGCGCGATAGGCGATCACCGCGTCGAGAGAGGGTCGGGTCAGCATGCCACGCCGCGGCCTGGGATGCCTGGGCCCCAAGCCCTCGTAATAGGAGTTGAAAAGGAAAGCGAAACGATCATCGAAGTTTCGATAATGAGGTCGTTCCGCCAGGATCAAGGTTTCGAAAAACCATGTCGTGTGCGCCAGATGCCATTTCACGGGACTGGCATCCGGCATGGACTGGACGCCGCAATCCTCGGCGCTGAGGCCCGCAACAAGGGCAAGGCTGCGGTCCCGGATCCGGCGATAGTCCGCCAACGAGCTTGCCGACGGGTTGGCGACGTCCAGCAATCCGCGCATGGAAGACCTTCATGGGAAAGTGAAACGGGTTTGTTCCCTAACGGATTTGAAACCGGGCTGTTCCCAGCTGGGCAGCCGAATGGCCCAACGCCGAGCGAAGTCCTGATGGAATAAAGTTAAGTTCCGGGTTTTGGCCGGCATTCGCAATTTTATTACGTGCCCGAAGTGTGACTTTTTGGACTGGCCACGAAGAAAACCTTCCTGCCGGCTTTAAAACGCCAGGAAAACCGCCATATTTTCTTGAGATTGACGTGTTTGGTCTGATATTTTGTAGGCGCCGGGTCACCGGTATAGGACGGGGTATGAAACGCGCTTTGCAGGCTGCACTTTGTGCGGCCGGTCTCATCGCCTTTGCGGCCGAGACCGGCGCGACCGAATTGCGTCTGCCACCCAGCCTGACGGCCTTTGGTGCCTCGGGCAACACTGCCATTCCGTCCGCCAGCGCTTTCGCAGAGTCCACTCTGCAAGGTCCCGCCTCGCGCCAGAGCCAGGATCTTTTGGCGGCGGACCCCATCACGCTGAAGACCAGTTTCGGCGCCGTCACCGCGCCCACAAATTTCGCCGCCAGCGTGGCGCTGAGCGCCAAGCTTGCGGTCGACACCGGCTATAATGTCGATCTCACGCAGCGTTTCAGTGATTATGACGGGCTGCAGTCGCCATTGATCGCAGACTCCGGTTTCGCGGCGCTGGCCAGTAGCGGCCATTATGCCGGCGTCACTTACATGCCCGCGCCCGATCTGCATCTGCGGCTGGGCGCATCGCAATGGAACGACCGGCTTGATCGCCTGGCGCTGGCACCAGTGGAGACCGGTTTGCCGCTGCCTTTCGATCAGGTTTCGTCGCAATCCATCATGGCGGGCGTGTCCTGGGATATGGGCAACTGGGCCGATCTGGGCATCAGCGGTCTGCACAATGTGCAGCAGGGTTTCGGTGTCTCCAACTTGACCGCCGGCAAGATGGAAACCAATGCGCTGGAAATGACGGCGAATCTAAAGTTCGGCAACGGCTGGGTGACGACCGCCTCCTACAGCCAGGGCTTCAGCCAGCTCGATCAGCGCAGCACGACACCGGCGATCGATGCCCATTCCTATTCGCTCGCCATTGCCAAGCATGGCCTGTTCGGCGAGGACGCGCTGGGCTTCTCCTTCTCGCGCCCGGCCTTGGGCGTGCTGGATAACAGCTTCAACGCGGTGGCGGCGTCGGGGAATTTGCCGCCGCAATTCCTCGCCAATGATCGGTTCTCCAACCAGACACAGGAAACCGATCTGCAATTGGGCTATGTCACCAGCTTCCTGGATGGCGCGCTCGCGCTGCAGACCAACGCGGCCTATCAGATGAATTATCAAGGTCAGACCGGTGCCACCTCGGTCTCCCTTCTCAGCCGCGCCAAAATCAAGTTTTGATTTAGCGCGCTTTTCGCTACAAGCCACACCTCTCCAGTTTGAAGGACCCAGCGTGGCTGGGCCGCAAACGGAGCACCGGCCAGGAAAAGTGCGAAGCGGTTTTTCCGAGCGGCGCCGGAGGCGCCAATTAATAAATGGGTGCCTCCGCGCCCGGGCCGTGCGACCACCGGGAACGCAACAATTGCGGTACTGGATGCCGTTCGGTAAAAGCCCGCCAAGTCTTTAGCCCCGAAGGAATGCTCGATGGCCGGTCCTCAATTTGTTTATGTGATGAAAGGTCTGTCCAAGACCTATCCTGGCGGCAAGCAGGTCCTGAAGAACATCTGGCTGAGTTTTTATCCCGGCGCCAAGATCGGCATCGTCGGTGTCAACGGCGCCGGCAAATCCACCCTGATGAAGATCATGGCGGGGATGGACAAGGAATTCACCGGCGAGGCCTGGGCCGCGGATGGCGTGCGCATGGGCTATCTCAGCCAGGAGCCGCAGCTCGATCCCACCAAGGATGTGCGCGGCAATGTGATGGAAGGCGTCGCCAAGAAGCAGGCGCTGGTCGATCGCTTCAACG
>Ga0105240_10002276_pt1 | contig 31165 bp, 26 predicted proteins | sample KBSC54metaG_FD_80426 | JGI IMG/M metagenome (GOLD analysis project Ga0105240, IMG submission 80426) | Corn rhizosphere microbial communities from Kellogg Biological Station, Michigan, USA - KBS C5-4 metaG | ecosystem: Host-associated > Plants > Roots > Rhizosphere > Soil | place: Michigan, USA... | reverse complement strand
GACATGGCTGATCGCGCTGACGCCGAAGCCGATCAGATCCGATTCCGCATGCGTGGTGTAGCCCATGAAGTTGCGGTGCAGACCGCCTAGTTCCTGAGCTCGCGCGAGATCGTCTTCGGGCAGCGCGAAATGGTCCATGCCGATGTATCGGTAACCGGCCTCCGAGAGTTTTTCGATCGCGAGTTGCAGCAGGCCGAGCTTGTCCTCCGAACTCGGCAGCAGCGCTTCGTCGATCTGCCGTTGCGCACGGAACATCGTCGGCAGGTGCGCGTAGCTGTAGATCGCGAGCCGGTCGGGGCGCGCGGCGGTGACGATGTCGAGGGTCAGGCCGAAGCCTTCGCGATTCTGCCCGGGCAAGCCGTAGATCAGATCCACGTTGACCGAGCGGAAATCGTGCTTGCGGCAGGCTTCGATCACCGCGAGCGTTTCCTCGACCGACTGGATGCGGTTGACCGCTTTCTGCACGGCTGGATCGAAATCCTGCACGCCCAGGCTCGCGCGATTGAAGCCCATCCCGGCGAGCGCTTCGATGTCCTGCGCGCCGACGCAGCGCGGATCGAGCTCGATCGAGAAATCGCGTTGCGGCGACGCACTGAAGTGGAAATGCTGCCCGAGGCTGTCGACCAGTTCTTCGAGCTGGCCCGAACCGAGGAAGTTCGGGGTGCCGCCGCCAAGGTGCAACTGGATCACATCGCGGTCGCGGTCGAACAGCGGCGCGACCATCGCGATCTCGCGCACGAGTCGCGCGAGATAGGTGTCGGCACGCGACTTGTCGCGGGTGATGATGCGATTGCAGCCGCAATAGAAACAAGGACTGAAACAGAACGGGATGTGCGCATAAAGCGATAGCCGCCGCGGAATCGGGTCGCCATTGCTGCGCGCGGCGGCGTCGCGGAATCCGGATTCACCGAACGCATCGCCGAATTGCGGCGCAGTCGGATACGAGGTGTAGCGCGGACCAGGCCGATCGTAGCGCCGCAGCAGGTCTGCATCGAAGGATTGATGGGTGAGCATGGGCCGGAGCATGTGCCGCGCGGACGCTCTTCGCATTGACGAGGGTCAAGCGAGTCGCAGATGCGGATTCCTTGCTCAGGATCGCCCTGGCGATTCCACCGGCGCGGATCGGATCTACCGCTCTTCGTGCGTTCGCTGCACCGCGCCTTGCATCCGATCGAAGCCTCGCGAAATGCGATTCCCATCCACGACAAACCGCCGACGATGCAGGATGGCAAGGCCCGTGGCATCGAAGACGGCCAGCTCATCATTGACAAAGCTGCAATCAAGGGCATCCGGGCGCAGCGAGGGCTTCGCGTAATGCGACCAGTTCCTGCCGATAGGCTTCGGCATCGCCGAAGTCGGTGAAATTGTTGTAATACGGATGGGCGTACAGCAGGCGACGGGCGTGCTTGATCGGACACCAGTATTGCTCCGTCCGTCCGCTGATATCCCTGAAGTAGCTCGCCAGCCCATTGCCATAGGAACAATAGGCGCAGTTCAACTTTTCGATGATGTTGAGGTACGCCAGGTGCTTGCGGTCGAAGACGAAGTGATCGCGGCGCGTTGCCTTGCGGATGCCGTAAACCGGGAAGCAGATGCCCTGGTAGAGAATCAGGAACAGATCCAGGAACAGCATGGGCACGATGCCGGAATAGATGATGGGTGCGGTCAGCAAGGTGAAGATCGGAGCGTGGCGAATGTAGCCGATGAGCCCGCTCTTCAGCCGCCTCTGGGCAGCTTCGACTTCATGCTCGAACTTGATCTTGCGATCCTCGAAATCGGCATGCAGTTCGGCGCGCCGCCGCTTCAGCTCGACTTCGATCTGCGCTTCCAGCTTCCCGATGCGGGACGACAATTCGTGCAGGGTCGCGTTCATGGTCATGCCTCCGTCGGGCCTGCACGCCAGCTCTCTGAACCGTACCGAAAACAAGCAGCCACCGGCCAATGCGACTCTAGGGGCCCGGCAGGCCATCGAAGTTGATCAAGATCAACATGGCTTGATGCCGCAGCAGGCAGGATCGTCCTGTCCATCGACAGGAGCGGATCCCATGAACTCGATGCAGCCAGTGATGCCGTGGTGCCTGGGCCCGCGCTATCCGCATTGGACGGATCTGCTGCGCGACGGCACCAGGATCATGATCCGGCCGATCACGAAACTCGATGCGGTGAAGGAGCGCGTCTTCGTCGAAACGTTATCGCCGCAGACGCGACGGTTTCGCTTCCTCGGGCAGGTCGCGCGCCCGAGCAGTGAACTCATCACCCAGTTCACGGACATCGACTACAACCACGATGTGGCGTTCGCCGCTGTCGAACCGGGCGACGCGGAGGAAAAATTCCTTGGCGTCAGCCGCTATGGCACCACGCATGGAGGCACCAGTTGCGAATGCGCGGTCACTGTCCTCGATGCGTGGCATCACAAAGGGCTCGGCACGCTGCTGATGAAGCACTTGATCGAGGTCGCGAAAGCGCGCGGCATCCTCTGCATGTTTTCGATCGATGCCATCGACAACGTGGAAATGGCCGAACTGGCGAAGTATCTCGGCTTCACGCGCCGGGTCGACCGCAACGATCCCCGACAGGTAGTGCACAGCCTGTGGCTGCAATCCTGAATTGAGCCAGTGCCCTTTCCGCGACGATTTTCACATCGGCGCGGATTGGCAGCCCAGCGCCCCCAGCACGCCATGCAACGCGGAGATCTTCATCAGCCAGGGCGCTGCCATCGTCACCACACCTGCCGACAGGATGAACATGGAGGCCACGGTTCGCCGTGTGGGTTGCTGCAGCCAGCGTCCCAACCGAGCACCCGACCAAGTGAGCGGCAGCATCACTGGCAAGGTACCGAGGCCAAACGCGGCCATGGTCAGCGCGCCATTGATGGCTGTCGCTTGAAGCCACGCGGCGATGAGCAATGTCGTGCTGAGTCCGCACGGCAGCCAGCCCCACAACATGCCCAGTCCAATCCGCTTGAGATGCGTATCGGCCGGCATCAAGCGCTGCTGTAGCGGACGCAGCAATCGCCATGTGCCCACGCCGGGCTTCGACAGAAAGCCGAGGCGGTTGCGGCGATCCAGCAAACGCAGTGCGACCACGATCAGCACAACACCAACCAGCATCCGAAGACCCAGCGTGAGCCACTGCATGCGCGCAATGCTGAGGATGCCACTGCCAATTCCTCCGACGACGGCGCCAGCAAGCGTATAGCCGCCGACACGGCCGAGGTTCGCCTCCCATGCCACCGACCACCCCTTGCGAGGCGACATCGCCGAGAAGCCGGTCGCGATGCCTCCGCACATTGCGGCGCAATGAGCACTGCCCAATAGGCCGCTGAGCAATGCGGCACCCAAGGTCACCCAGTCAATCGGCATCGCTGTTTTGCCTGTTGGTTTCCGACGAATCCTCGGGAACGGCATCTGCGGGATCGCTGCGAAGGATGTCTATCGCTGGGCTGTCCAAGTCGTCGTATTGCCCTCCCCGCACGGCCCAGACAAAACCCCAGATCGCAATGCCAAGCAGGAGCAGGCTGATCGGAACCAGGATGAAGAGACTGGCCATGTCAGTGTTCCATTCGCGCAAGACGCAGCGCATTGACCGTGACCAACAGCGATGACGCCGTCATTCCCAACGCGGCGAGCCATGGAGTCACCTGTCCCGTCGCTGCCATCGGAATCGCCACGATGTTGTAGGCAACCGCCCACGCAAGATTCTGCCGCACGATCCATTTCGCACGACGTGCGAACGCGATGGCTTGCGGAATGCGCAGCAGCGACGGGCTCACGATCACAAGATCGGCCGCACGCTGGGCCAGTGCCGCGCCCTCGCCCATCGCCAGCGACACGTTGGCCCCCGCGAGTACCGGCGCATCGTTGATGCCGTCGCCGACCATCGCCACGATGTGACCGTGAGCCTGCAATTCGCGCACGCGCGCCAGCTTGCGTTCTGGCGACTGGCGCGATTGAAAGTCGGAGATGCCCAGCAAGGTGGCGAAGTGCCGCACCGGCCCGTTCGCATCGCCGCTGCATAACTCGATACCGAGCCCCTGCGCCTGCAACAGGGAAATCGCCGCCGCGGCTTCCGGACGACAGGTTTCGCGTATGTCGAATCTCGCGAAGGCGCGGGCACCATCGCCCAGCCAGATGCCGTCATCGTCTTCGCGGGCTGCGGCGAATTCGGCGCGACCGATGCGCCATGTCGTTCCTTCGATTCGACCTTCCACGCCTTGTCCCGCCACGCCATGCACATCGATCGCGACCAGCGGCGTGGATTGCGCCGCAAGTGCGCACGCAAGCGGATGCCGGGTGTCGCGTTCGAGCGCGGCGGCGAGTTGCACCGCCCGTTCGCGATCGATGCCATTGAACGTCAAGACCGCTTCCAGATGCGGCTCGCCGGTGCTGAGCGTGCCGGTCTTGTCGAACACGATGCGGTCCACGCGAGCGAGCGTCGCCAGCGCATCGGGACCGACGCCCAGTACGCCGAGCTTCGCAAGCGCGCCGTAGGCGGTGGTCAATGCGGTGGGGATCGCCAGCGACAACGCGCAGGGACAACTCACCACCAGCAACGCCAGGGTGACCTCGAGTGCGCGCGACGGATCGTGCTGACGCCACCATGCATAGACGATTCCCGCGCAGAGCAGCAACGCGATCACGAAGACGCTGGCGATCCCATCGGCGACGCGCGCGAGTGCAGGCCGCGCGCCTTGCGCCTGTTCGACCAGCCGGATCAGTTGCGACAGCCGCGTATCGCTGCCCGTGCGCGTGACGCGCAGACGGGCCGGACGTTCCCGACAGACGCTGCCTGCCAGGGCGGTGTCGCCGGCTTCGCGCAGGATCGGCGTCGATTCGCCGCTGAGCAGGGCTTCGTCGAAACCCGATGCATGATCGAGCAGCACGCCATCGGCCGGAACCGCCTCGCCCGCGCCCACGCGCACGACGTCGCCGACTTCCAGTTCCACCAGCGGTACTTGTTCGCTGCGATCGCCAGCGAGTTCGCGCGTGGCCAATGCCGGTCGCGCGCGGACGAGCGCATCGACCTGCGCGCTGGCGACGCCGCGCGCACGTTGCTCGAGCGCACGCGCCACCAGCAACAGCAATACGAACATCACCGCCGCGTCGTACCAGACATGCGGTCCACCGCGCAGGGTCTCGACGAGACTCGCGAAATAGGCGAGCAAGGTCGAACCTGCGATCAATGTGTCCATCCCCAGGCGACGTCCGCGCAACTCATTCGCCATGCCAGCCAGGAACGGCCATCCGGAATAGAAAACCACCGGCGTGGCGACCAGGAACGTGATCCAGCGAAAGAAATCGCGCGTCGCGATCGCCATCTCGCCGTGCGTATCCCAATACAACGCTTCGGTGAACATCATCGCCTGCATCGCACCCAGGCCAGCTACCCCGAGACGCATGAGCCAGCGACGACGTTCGCTTCGCTTCGCCTGCTCGCGCGCCTCGCCCGTGGCGAGCCATGGGCGATAGCCGAGCGCAGCCATGCGCGCCATCAACGTGGACAGCATCGTGCGTCGTGGATCCCAGCGAATCACCACGCGGCCGGTAACGGCATTGGCTACCGCATCGATCACCCCAGGCTCGCGTCGCAACGCGCGATCGATCAACCATGCGCACGCAGCGCAGCGCATGCCATCAGTCAGCACGGTCATCTCGCGTGCACCGTCCACCAGGCTGCTGTGTTCGGCCAGCACGGATTCGCGATCCCAAGCCAAGAAGTCCAATGCTTCGGTGCCGACACGCACGCCCTTTGCGCTGCGCAGGCGGTAATAGTCGTCCAGTGACGCTTCGCTGATCCACATCGCTGCGGCCGCGCAGCCGTTGCAACAAAAGGATCGTTCCGCTCCAGCCACGACGGCATCGATCGCGTCACCGGCTACCTGCTCGCCGCAGTGGTAACAGGCGATGTCGGCGCGCATATCCACGGCAGTCAGTCGCCGGCGAACGCCGGATCCATTCGTACTGCGTGCTGCGCCATCTTGAGGCGGCCGCGCAACCGCCAATGTTGATTCGCAGGCGCAAGCTGCGCGATCCAGTCGTGGCTGGTCCGGATATCGCCGTTGACGTGCCAGCCCATCGCGTCGGGCTTCAGGATGAAACGCCGATCCTGTTTTGCGTCGGTCGGATGGCTGAGGACGAGGACGAGCGCTTGATCGTGGACGAACTCCCCATTGACCGGAAACACGTCGATCGCGGCGTCCTGTACGTGCAGGATCGCCGAAAGCTTCATCGAGTGGGCGCGTGCATCTGGGCCGATGTCCGAGACTTGCGCGTCGCCCGTGCTTTGCACTGCATCGCTGATTTCATCCGCACCGCCGCTGTGGATGGCAGCAGCCAGCAGCCAGAAGGCGAAGACGACCGATGCGGCTGGCAGGCCGATCATCAGCCAGACCATGGGTTCGCGCAGTGCGCTTCTTTCGCTCATGGCGCAGGCCCGAAAAAGCTGGATGCAACGGATTGATGGGCCGATCCATCAAGCGCCATGACCTCGAACACGATCTGCTGTTTGCCGTGAACCGTCGCCGGAGCCGACAGCGTCAACGGAACGACCAGTACTTCTTCCGCCGATGCACCGATCCTGCGCGCCGAGTCCGGCATGGTCACATTCGTGCTGGCGACCAGGGTGATCCGATAGCGTTGCGCCTTGTCATCCTTGTTGACGATCTTGAGCGTGTAGCTGTTCTCGATCCGGCCGTCGCCCACCTCGCGATACAAGGCATTGCGGTCGCGCAGCACATCGACGATCAGCGAACTGCGATGGGTGACGCCCCACGCCCAACCGGTGCAAAGCGCGAGCAGCAATACGCCATAAACGAAAACGCGCGGCCGCAACACGCGTGTCGGCTTGTCGTCGATCGCGTTCTGGGTGGAATAGCGGATCAGCCCATGCGGATAACCCATCTTGTCCATGACCTCGTCGCAGGCGTCGATGCATGCACCGCAGGCGATGCATTCGTATTGCAGGCCGTTGCGGATGTCGATGCCGGTCGGACAGACCTGCACGCAGATGGTGCAATCGATGCAATCGCCAAGTTGCGCGGCCTCGAATTCCGGCAGCGGATCGGCCTTCAGCCCGAGATCGGCGATCGCAGTGCCTCCACGCGCCTGCACGGACGCACTCGCATCGGTAGGGTCGCGCGCCGCCCTGAACACATAGTCGTAGGCGAGCGCCTGATCGAGCAGGCCGCGCGCGCGTTCGAGCACGCTGCCCAGTCCGCGCTTGCGTGGACCGCGTGGCTCGCCGCGCATCGGATCGTAGGAAATGATCAGGGTGTTGCGGTCGAACATCGCGCTCTGGAAACGCGCATAGGGGCACATGTACTTGCAGACCTGCTCGCGCAGGAAGCCGGCATTCCCCCATGTGGCGATCGCGTAAAAAAAGATCCAGAACGTCTCCCAACCGCTCCACGCGAACGGCGCACGCGCGGCGAGTTCTGCGATCGGCGTGAAAAAACCCACGAAGGTGAATCCCGTCCACAGGGCGAGCAACAGCCACAACGCGTGCTTGCATCCCTTGCGCAACAGTTTCTCGCCGTTCCATGGACCGGCATCGAGCTTCATGCGTTTGCTGCGGTCGCCCTCGATCCAGTGTTCGATGCGCATGAATACTTCGGTCCACACCGTCTGTGGACAGGCGTAACCGCACCACAGGCGCCCGGCGATGGTGGTGAAAAAGAACAAGGCCATTCCGGCGATCATCAGCAGCATCGCGAGGAACACGAAATCCTGCGGCCAGAAGACCAGTCCGAACACGTAGAACTTGCGCGCGGGCAGGTCGAACAGCACGGCTTGGCGACCGCCCCAGCGCAACCATGCGAACCCATAGAACATGCCGAGCAGCACGAAGACCGCGATCTTGCGCATGGCCTGGTAGCGGCCATCCACGTCGCGCGGATAGATCTTGCGCTCGCTGGCGTACAGGCCGTTTCCGCCGGTGTCGAGCAGTGCGATCGGGATAACCTTGCCGGACATGCGTCTATTTCCCCGGCGGCAACGGCTTGTTGAAGCGCGTCGCCGGGCGCAGCAAGATCCAGGTGAACAGGCTCGCGCTTGCCGTCGCGGCCCAGAACATGAAAAAGCCGATGCTGTAGCCAAGCTCGCGCGTGAGTTGCATCTGCGGAAAGGTCATGTCGCGCAGCGCGAGCGGATCGACGAAGGCGAAGAACACCATCGTCGAGACCCCTGCGGAAAAGAAACTCGGCCACAGGATCGCGCCGAGCCGCTGCGCCAGCGGACGCGGCGAATCATCGATGCGCGGGCTGTCATAACCAGTCATTTCGATTTGCCGGCCGGCGTGTTGGACAACGACCAGACGTAGGCCGCTGCGAGTCGCGCGCGGGTCTCGCCGAGCAACCCCCGGTGCGCTGGCATCACCCCGTGGCGGCCGTCGGTGATGGTCTTGTAGAGGTCCTCGTTGGTGCCTCCGTACAGCCAGTCTGCGTCGGTCAGGTTCGGCACGCCGAGTTGCTGGTTGCCCTTGCCTTCAGGGCCATGGCAGGCCGTGCAGATGCCGTCGTAAAGCGTCTTGCCTTGGACGGCCAGGCCATCGTTGACGAGCGAATGATCGGTCGAACCCAACGTGCGTACATAGGCAGTGACCTCGACCACCGCATTGTCGCCGCCCATCCCTTTCAACACCGCGCCCCATGCCGGCATGACGCCCTCGCGTCCGTCGAGCACGGTCTGCAAGACACGATCGGGCGAGCCACCCCAGAGCCATGTCTTGTCACTGAGGTTCGGGAAGCCGATCGCACCATGCGCCGACGAGCCATGGCAACCGGCGCAGTTGTTGCTGAAGATCGAACGTCCGATCGCCAGCGCCTTCGGATCCAGCGCAAGCGTGTCGATCGGCAGTCCGGCATACGGATGCAAGGCCGCCTCGAGCTTGCGGTCGTCGGCAGCCTTGTCGGCGTCATGCTCCTTCACGGATGTCCATTTCGAGACGCCTGCGAATGCGCCAAAGCCCGGGTAGTAGACGAGGTAGCCGATGCCGAAGACGATGGTCAGGTAGAACAGGTTGATCCACCAGCGCGGCATCGGTTGGTTGTATTCGGTGAGATCGCCATCCCAGACGTGGCTGGTATCGGTCGGCGCCGGGTCGCCGGGCTTGCGCTTGCCAGTCCACCACAGCAACCACAGACAGCCGCCAATGTTCGCGACGACAAGCACCATGATGTAGAACGACCAACCGGTGGTCATGGCAGCTCATCCCGTGTCGTATCGGAGAGCTCGTCGAGAGGCAGCCGTGCAGCCTCGTCGAAGTCGCGTTTGCGGCGTGGACTCCAGGCCCAGATCCACCCGAAGAGAAACAACACCAGCAGGATCGACGTGATGATTCCAGGGATCATTTCAGTTGCCTCGCGGTGCGTGTTTGCCCAAGCCCTGCAAGTAGGCGATGAGAGCGTCGAGTTCGGTCTTGCCGGCAACGGCGTCGCTGGCACCGCGGATGTCGGCGTCGGTGTAGGGATCGCCCATGAATTTGAGCGTCTTGAGTTTTTTCGTGATCAGCTCGCCATCGACAGGGGTCTGCGCCAGCCACGGGAACGCCGGCATGTTCGATTCGGGGACGACATCGCGCGGGTTGTTCAAGTGCACGCGGTGCCAGTCGTCGGAATAACGGCCGCCGACGCGCGCAAGATCCGGACCGGTGCGCTTGCTGCCCCACTGGAACGGCCGGTCGTACACCGACTCGCCAGCCATCGAATAATGACCGTAGCGTTCGGTCTCGAAGCGCAGCGTGCGGATCATCTGCGAATGGCAGCCGTAGCAGCCTTCGCGGATGTAGATGTCGCGGCCGGCAAGTTCCAGCGGCGGATAAGGCTTCACGCCCGGCAACGGCTTGATCGTCTCGGCCTGGAACATCAGCGGAACGATCTCGGCGAGGCCGCCGAAGGACAGCGCGACCGCGATAAGCACGGCGAGCAGACCAACATTCGTTTCGATTTTCTCGTGTGGATGGCTCATGCGTCGGGCCTCAGGCGCGGGCGGATGCAAGGTCCGGCGGCATCACCGGAATGGATTTGGATGCAGGCGCCTGCTGCCACGTGCGGGTGACATTCCAGGCCATCACCAGCATTCCGCTCAGCGCGAGCAGGCCGCCGCAGAGACGGCCCAGGTAATACGGATACGTGGCGCTCAGCGACTCGACGAAGCTGTAGGTCAAGGTGCCGTCGGGATTGGTGGCGCGCCACATCAGGCCCTGCATCACGCCAGCGATCCACATCGAGCAGATGTAGAACACCACGCCGAGCGTGTGCATCCAGAAATGCAGGTCGATCGCCTTGACCGAGTACATGCGCTCCTGGCCGAGCAGGCGCGGCAGCATCGAGTAGATCGAGCCGACCGTGATCATCGCGACCCAGCCGAGCGCACCAGCGTGCACATGGCCGATCGTCCAGTCGGTGTAGTGCGAGAGCGAGTTGACCGTCTTGATCGACATCATCGGTCCCTCGAACGTGCTCATCATGTAGAACGAGATGGCGACGATCAGGAACTTGAGGATCGGATCGGTGCGCAACTTATGCCACGCCCCGGACAACGTCATCATCCCGTTGATCGCGCCGCCCCAGCTTGGCGCGAGCAGGATCAGCGAGAACACCATGCCGACCGACTGCGCCCAATCCGGCAGCGCGGTGAACATCAGGTGGTGCGGGCCGGCCCACATGTAGATCGCGATCAGCGCCCAGAAGTGCACGATCGACAGCCGGTACGAATACACCGGGCGCCCTGCCTGCTTGGGCACGAAGTAATACATCATTCCCAGGAAACCGGCGGTCAGGAAGAAACCGACCGCGTTGTGCCCGTACCACCACTGCACCATCGCATCGACCGCGCCGGTATACGCCGAATACGATTTCCACAGGGTTACCGGCATCGCCATGCTGTTGACGATGTGCAGCAGCGCCACGGCGATGATGAAGCTCGCGTAGAACCAGTTCGCGACGTAGATGTGCTTGACCTTGCGCTTGGCGATCGTGCCGAAGAACACCACCGCGTAGGCAACCCAGACGATGGTGATGAGCAGGTCGATCGGCCATTCGAGCTCGGCGTATTCCTTGCCTTGGGTAATGCCGAGCGGCAGGGTGATCGCAGCGGCCACGATCACCGCTTGCCAACCCCAGAACACGAACGCCGCAAGCGCGTCCGAGAACAGGCGCGTGTGGCAGGTGCGCTGCACCACATAGAGGCTGGTGCCCATCAGGCCACAACCGCCGAACGCGAAGATCACTGCATTGGTATGCAGGGGACGCAAGCGGCCGTAACTGAGCCAGGGCACGCCGAGGTTCAACGATGGCCAATAGAGTTCGGCAGCTATATAGACCCCGACCAGCATGCCGACGATGCCCCAGACCACGGTCATCGTGGTGAACTGGCGCACGACTTTGTCGTTGTAGGTTGCTGATGCTGCTTCTGCGGCCATGTGCTCAATCCCTCGTGGATTCGCTGCGTGCTCTTGCAGTCCGGCGCGCGCCGATCAAGGCCATGCCATGACTCCATGCATTGGATGCATGGAATGCTGCCCATTGCGCCCGCGCCCGATATTGATCTGCATCAACCTGCGGGCCGGAAGCGGAACCTGCATACCGCTCTGACGATCCAGCTATCCCGTGGTGTCTTCGGGATGCACGCCGGCGCGTTTGTGCCTGTTCGGGTCGGTCGTGGTGTATTGCAGGTGCACTTTGTTGCTGGCGCCCGCCAAGTCGTTGCCGGGCAAGGTCGCGGCAACCAATCCCGGCGATCGCGCTGTTCGACGGGATCTTTGAAAACAGCCGGTTCCGCGCCTGCCACCGCATGCGCTGGTACTCTATGAACCGGATTCGGAAACGGGTATCGCGATGCAAGAGGCTGGCGCTACCGCCAACCCAGCACCACCTCACGTGCTCATCGTGGATGACGATGCGGAGATTGCGTCCCTGCTCTCGCGTTATCTCAGCGGAAGCGGTCTCAGGACGAGCACGGCGGCCAATGGAGCGCAGCTGCGCAGTTCACTTGCCGAGTCATCCATCGACCTGATCCTGCTGGATCTGGGCCTGCCCGACGAGGACGGTCTATCCCTGTTGCGGCATCTGCAGAGCCATTGGCGCGGGCCGGTGATCGTGGTCAGCGGCCGTGGCGAATCGGTCGAACGCGTGGTCGGTCTCGAACTCGGCGCGGACGATTACGTCACCAAGCCGTTCGACCTGCGCGAATTGCTGGCGCGCGTGCGATCGGTGCTGCGTCGAGCCCGTCCGGAGCCAGCGACAAGTACCGACGCCACCGGCACCGGATTCCGATTCGACGAATTGCATCTCGACCCCTCGATGCGGCGGCTGACCGACCGCGAGGGCCACGACCTCGTGATCACCACGGGCGAATTCGAATTGCTGCTGGCGATGCTCGAGCGACCGAACCAGGTGCTCACGCGCGATCAGTTGATGAACTGCATGCACGGACGCGACGCGGGTCCATTCGATCGTTCGATCGACGTGCAGATCGGGCGCTTGCGTCGCAAGATCGAGCGCGACACGTCGAAGCCTCAATTGATCCAGTCGGTGCGCGGCGCCGGTTACATGCTGGCTGCCATGGTCAGGCGCGGCTGAGCCTGCATGTTCTCCGAACTATTCAACAGCGTTCCCGACGCGCTGATCGTGGTCGGCAAGGACGGCCGCATCGTGGTCGCCAACACGCAGGCGGAGCGTCTGTTCGGATACCCACTATCCGGACTCGATGGACTCCGCATCGAGGCGTTGATGCCGGAAACCGTGCGTGATCGCCATCACGCGCACCGTTCCGACTACATGGCCAATCCGCGTGTCCGCGCGATGGGCGATACCGGCCAGGCACTGACCGGATTGCGCCTGGATGGCGAGCAGTTCCCGGTCGAGATCGCCTTGAGCCCCATCGTCGGTGGCGGAGAAACGCGTTACCTCGCCTCGATCCGCGACGTCTCCGAAACCCAGCGCGTCCGCCAGGCATTGGTGCGCGCCGGTTACGACACGCTGGTGGCCCGCATCGGCCAGCTCGCGCTGGAAACGGCCGATGACGACAGCGTGATCCAGGCCGTGCCTGCCCTGCTCGCCGAATCGCTTGGCGTGGAAACCATGGTGCTCGCCCTCATGCGTCCTGCCGGCGACGGCATCGAGGTACGTGCGGCATTCGGGCTGACTGACGATTGGCGCGATTCGGACCGGATCCCGAATCCGTCGAATGCCGTGGTCCGGCAAGTTCTCGCGCGTGGCGCGCCATGGTTGCTGGAAGACACCGCTGCGTTGGACGGTGATGCGATGGCGGGCCTTGTCGGGAGCGATTCGCTGAGTGGCGTGGTGATTCCCCTGCTCGACCGCGACCGGCCGATGGGCGCGCTGATTGCGTCATCGAAACGGCCGCACCGGTTCGATCACGATGCCTTGCATTTGTTGCAGTCGGTCGCACATCTGCTCGCTGCGCTGATGCAGCGGCGGCGAACCGAGGAACAGCTCGCGCATTCGCAACGCCTCGAAGCGATCGGCCAGCTCACCGGCGGCATCGCGCACGATTTCAACAACCTGCTGACGATCATGTCCGGCAGCCTGCAATTGCTTGAGCTCGAGCATCCACAGCGCCCGGAAGCCGCGGAACTGATCGCCAGCGCATTGCGCTCGGTCGCGCGCGGCGCCGAGCTCACCTCCAAGCTGCTGGCGTTCGCACGACGCCAGCGCTTGAACCCGCAAGCAATCGATGCCCATGCCTTGCTGCGCGAACTCGAAGCGATGTTACGGCGCACGCTCGGCGAATCGATCCGCATCGAGGTGAGCTGCGATGAAGCACTCGCGAACGCTTACGCCGATGCCACCCAGCTGGACACCGCATTGGTGAACCTTGCCTTGAATGCGCGCGACGCCATGCCGCGCGGCGGCGAACTCAAGCTGACGGCCCGCGAGCGTCGGATATCCCCCGACGAAACCTTGCCGGAACTCGCCGCTGGCCACTACATCGTGTTTTCCGTCGGCGATACCGGACACGGAATGAGCCCGGAAACCCTGGCGCGTGCCGTCGAACCCTTCTTCACGACCAAGGAGATCGGTCGCGGCAGCGGCCTTGGTTTGAGCATGGTCTACGGATTCGTGAAACAGAGCGGCGGTTACCTGTACTTCGACAGCGAGCTTGGCTATGGAACGCGCGTCGATCTCTTCCTGCCGGCGGTGCCCGCCGCGAGCGAGAAGAGGCCGCCCCCTGCAACCGCCATCCATGCCGGAACGGGCGAGACCGTTCTCGTGGTCGAAGACGAACCCGCCGTGCGCGACATCTCCGCTGCTTTCCTGCGCTCGCTGGGTTATCGCATCCACGTCGCCGGCAACGCCGAGGAGGCGTTGCGATTGCTGGAAGACGATCGTTCGATCGCGCTGCTGTTCAGCGACGTCATGCTTGGCAAGGGCATGGACGGCAACGAACTCGCGCAGACGGCGCTGCGCTTGCATCCCGGCCTGTCGGTGCTGCTGACATCCGGTTACGAGGATTCGCTCATTCGCCCGTCGCCGGATAACGCAAATCGATTCGAGTTGCTGCGCAAGCCGTTCCGCCGGGAACAACTCGCAGATGCGGCACGGCGCGCACTCGCACGCCGCAACCGAACCGATTAGTTCACCCGTGCAGAACCGAGCATCGCGCGCAGGCCGATGGGATCCTCGATGCGGATTTGTCGTCCCTCCACGCCGATCATTCCCATCGCCTGCAGATGGGACAGCGCGCGCGTCACGGTTTCCAGTTGCAGGGCCAGGAAATTGCCGAGTTCGGCGCGGGTCATGCGCAGCATCAAGCTGCGGGCGCTGAAGCCGAGCGCTTGCAGGCGCGCGGCGAGATCGAGCAGGAACGTCACCACGCGTTGCTCCGCCGATAGCGTACCGACCGTGAGCATCCAACCCCAATCGCGGCGAATTTCACTGGCGAGCACGGCCGTCAGGCGTTCCTGGAAATTCGGCAGGCTCTCGCGCAATTGTGCGTACGGCAATTCCCAGACCTCACCGACATCGAGTGCCATCGCATCGCAGGCGTAGCTCGTCATGTCGAGCGCATCCAGGCCCAGCAGGTCGCCGCGCAAACGGAATCCGGTGATCTTCTCGCGTCCGTCCTCGCTGACCACGCAGGTCTTGAAGAAACCGGCGTGGATCAAGTAGAGCGATTGCCTCGCCTGGCCGGCGCGAAACACATATTCCTTCGCGCCTATGCGGCGGCGACGCAACGGCAATCCTTGTACCAGCGCTTCGAATCCCGGGGCTGCGGGCCGATGGGGAACCAATACCGGAGACGGTTCGGCGCCGAAAGCGCAAGGCTCGTCGAGGGTTGCTTGCGACTCCAGCATGGCGGCGTCTCCGGTTGGACTTGAATGCACGCATGCAAGTTACCAATGCCGGTTCACCGGACGATGTGCACTTTGTAACCGAATGTAACAAGCGGTAACCGGTATCCCGAGGCCAATGTTTCTTGATGCTGGTCAATCCGCGTGCTGACAGGGCGGGGAAGATCGACGCATTCGCCAAGAGGCGTCGAAACGAGATCGCAACGTGGTGCGCGCAACCCGGTTCACCGATCCTGCCGCCGTGGATGCCTGGGACAACTGGTTCCGCTGGCGCAATGGCGATTGCCTGCACGACCTCACGATCGATGCGACGTGGTGGCGGGTGGCGAACGCGATCGTTCCGAGGAACTCCGAAGGCGCGAGCCATGCGCATCGTTATGTGGATGCTTTCAGCCGCTGGCAACTTTTGCCTGACGCGCGCCTGTTGCGCATGGCAGGCACGGGCCACGGCATGGATTCCTTCGAATCGCCTTGCGCGGTATTGAACGTCGCCGCCTTCGTGATCGCCCCGTATACGCGCGAGGCACGCTTCGACGATGAAGGCTTCGCCGGCATCGCGGCATTGGCGGTGCGCCTGCTGGACGACGCACTGGTGGCGGCCCAACGGATCCGGCAGGATGCCGTCGCACTGCGCATCGGGTTGATCGGATTCGCCGATGCATTGCATCGGCTCGGCATCGATTACGAGGACGCGCGTGCCATCGAACAGGTCGAGTTGGTCGGCGCGACGCTGGCTTCCGGCACGCTGCATGGTTCGTTGGAATTGACTCGGGAACGCGGCGCACTGGCAGCAGCCCCGGAACATCTGCTCGTGAGTTGGCGCGATCGACGCGTCCCGGGTGAACTTGTCGACACGGCTACACGGATCGGCGTGCGCCATTCCCGGTTGACGGCCATTGAAACGCAACCGCAACTGGCATTGCTTGCCAATGGCGCAAGCGATGCGCTGGAACCACGCGCGCTTGCAAGCGCTTCGAGCGGCCATGCACCGCTCCAAACGATGTCCCGCGAAGCCGAAGCGAACGCGCGCAGGCAACTGCATGCGGCGATCCAGCCGTGGATCGATGCACCCATCGACGACGCATTTTCCTCGCCACGACCCCTCGAACCAGGAGTTCCATCATGAAAGCACTTTTCTATCGCGGCCCCGGAAAGAAGGCGCTCGAAGACTGCCCGATGCCGCAAATCGTGTCCCCAACGGACGCGATCGTGAAGGTCGTCAACACGACGATCTGCGGAACCGACCTGCACATCCTCAAAGGCGACGTCGCGTCCTGCGCGCCGGGACGCATCCTCGGCCACGAAGCGGTCGGCGTGATCGAAACGGTCGGTTCGGCCGTCGCCGCCTTCCGTCCCGGCGATCGCGTCATCGTCTCGTGCATTTCGTCGTGCGGGAAATGCGATTACTGCCGCAAGGGCATGTATTCGCATTGCACGACAGGCGGCTGGATCCTCGGCAACACGATCGACGGCACGCAGGCCGAGTACGTCCGCATTCCTTACGCGGATACCAGCCTCTACCCGATTCCCGCCGGCGCCGATGAGGAAGCGCTGGTGATGCTCAGCGACATCCTGCCGACCGGGTTCGAATGCGGCGTGCTCAACGGCAAGGTCCGGCCCGGATCGACGATCGCCATCGTCGGCTCCGGCCCGATCGGGCTGGCCGCGCTGTTGACTGCGCAGTTCTATTCGCCCGCCGAGATCATCATGATCGATCTCGACGACAACCGCTTGCAGGTGGCCGCGCGCTTCGGCGCCACGACGACCATCAACAGCAGCGATGGCAACGCGGCCGAAAAGGTGCTGCAGATGACCAGCCGGCGCGGCGTCGACACGGCGATCGAGGCAGTTGGCGTCCCGGCTTCTTTCGAACTTTGCCAAGAGATCGTCGCGCCTGGCGGCATCATCGCCAACATCGGCGTGCATGGCGTCAAGGCAGACTTGCATCTGGAACGCCTCTGGGATCGGAACATCACGATCACCACGCGACTCGTCGATACCGCAGCGACGCCGATGCTGCTCAGGACGGTGCAATCGAAGAAGATCGATCCGGCGCAACTGATCACCCATCGATTCAAACTCGATCAAATCCAGGATGCATACGAAACATTCGGCCATGCAGCGAAAAGCCATGCCCTCAAGGTCATCATCACGACATGAGCGCGAAGTCCCGATCGATCGCAGCGGTTGTTGATGCAGGTCAACCTGCATGTTTCCCATCTTGATTAGCCTGCAATCCCGTCAACCGAGGGAGCAAGGCCATGAACACGCAGGCGTCCCGCAATTGTTTGCCGAACCTCATTTATCCACGCTGGTCGGAGACGCTCCACGACCACAGCCATGTACTGATCCGTCCCATCCATCCGCAAGACAGCGCTGCCGAGCGCGCCTTCATCGAATCCCTGTCGCTTGAGGCGCGGCGCTATCGCTTCCTCGGATCGATGGGGCGGCCGAGCGATCGCCTTATCGAACAACTCACCGATATCGCCTACCGCCATGAGATGGCGTTCGTCGCGGTCGTACAGGATGACGCGCACGAGGAGATCGTCGGCGTAAGCCGTTACAGCACCGATCAGGAAGGCCACAACTGCGAATGCGCTGTGACCGTCGCCGACGCATGGCAGAACAAGGGGCTCGGGACGCTGCTCATGAAGCACCTCATCGAGGTCGCGCGTGGCAACGGCATTCAACGCATGTATTCCATCGATTCGGTAGAAAACGTGGAGATGACGGACTTGGCGAAGCACCTCGGATTCCACACGCGACGCGATCCGGAAGACGTTCGTCAAGTTCTTCACGAGCTAGATCTTCAAGCATTCCACACCACTGAAATGAGAGGCGTTTCAACAGGCGGGAAATGACCCATGTGAAGGCACCGGTAACAATCGCGAGGATCTGCGCTCTGCGCGCCGAACGTGACGTTGCCGGAGAGCGCAAGGACATCGGATGCTGCGATCAATAGCGAACGCTGAGCCACTCGACACGTACGGACTGCTGATCGCGTCCACGAAGGCGATTGTCCTGGGAGCGGTGATCGCCATTTGCTGCTGGATATCGATCCTCATGAGACAGCCCGGCAGCCTGTCGCCGATCTGGATCGCGAGTGGCGTGCTGGCGGGCGTATTGATCACCTCTGCGCGCAGCACATGGCGCAGCTATGTGTTTGCCGCGTTCGTCGGCAATGTCCTTGCCCGCCTTCTGGCTGCCGACCCATGGCATGTCGCTTTCGGACGTGGCTTCGCCAGTTCGCTGGACGCAGTCCTTGTCGCCTATGCGGTGCTGCATTTTGCCGGTGACGTGGCCGATCCCGCAAAGATCAAGCGTGTCGTTTGTACGGCTACCATCAGCACCATCGGCACAACAACACTCTCCGGCGCGATCGCTGCACTGGTACAGCTCGCATTTGGTTCATCGTCTTTCCTCGCAGTGTTCGTGCCTTGGTTCACATCGCATTCCCTTGGCATGGTGATCTTTGCCACCCTGACGGTGATAGCGCGCACGCAAGGCGTGCGATTGCTGGGCAGGCCGGGTCATCGCATCGATCTTATTGTCTCGATCGCGTTCACGGCACTCGTCTGCCTTGCGGTGTTTGCGCAGTCTCGCTATTCGATGCTGTTCCTCATATATCCGCCTTTATTGCTCAGCGTCTTCCGGCATCGCTTCCTGGGCGTGGTGCTCGGCATGACTCTGGTGATGGCAATCGCGACTGCTGCGACCTTGACTGGCCACGGCCCGTTCTGGCTGATACCCAACGCCGAACCGACCGAACGAATCCTGTTTCTGCAGGTGTTTCTTGCAACCACTTGCATGCTTGTCTTGCCGGTTGCGACGGTGCTGACTGAACGCGGGGTGCTTGTGCATAACCTGCGCGATAGCGAACTCGCCCTTTCGCTAAACCAGCGACGACTGCGCGCAATCGCCGACAACCTGCCGGCTCTCGTGGTGCACGTGGACACGGATGAACGCTACACATTCGCCAATGCGTATGCGGGAATGGTGCTCGGTGTCGATCCCACGAACATTGCCGGGCGTCAGATACGCGACGTGCTCGGCCCCAGCTACTACGCCGAAGTCAAGCCGCATGTGGACGCCGTGTTGTGCGGACAGACGTCGCGCTTCGAGACGGATCGTGAATTCGGCGGCGCACGCTACCACTACCAGACGGTGCTCGTCCCGGACATCGACCCTGGCGGCAAGATCGGCGGTTTCTACGTGATGTCTTCCGACATCAGCCAACTCAAGCGCACCGAGCACGAATTGGCAATGCTCGCTCGTTACGATGCCCTCACCGGGCTCGCGAACCGTTTCCACTTCAATGGAAGCGTGAATCTCGCGCTCGCGCGCCATCGACGCAGCGGGCAATCGCTTGCGCTGCTCTATCTCGATATCGACTATTTCAAGCAGATCAACGACAGTCTCGGCCATGCGATCGGCGATGCGGTGCTGGTGGAATTCGCGCAACGTCTCAAAGACTGCCTGCGCGTCACGGATTTTGCCGCGCGGCTCGGCGGCGATGAATTTGTCGTCCTGGTTGAGGACGCCGAATCGCCCGAAACAGCCGAACTGATTGCGCAAAAAATGGCCGCGGCATTGAAGCCTGCGATCGTCATCGAGGGAAAGGAGCTTCGCATCACCACGAGCATAGGCATTGCGTTCTGCCGGAACGCTGCCGCGAGCAGGGACGATTTGGTTCGGACCGCCGACAGGGCGCTCTACGCGGCGAAGGCGGCCGGAAGGGACACATTCCAAACCCTCTTGGTCGATGAGGCTGCAACAGCGTAGAGCAGCCCTCTTGGGCTGGATGCAAAATCGTGTTCAGTCGTTTCATGTTCGCAATTGCAATTGCGTTCGCGCGGCTACCGATGCTGGATTTTTACCGGTCGCTTGTCTGTTGATTCGTGTCAAGTCAGTGGGAAAACAGGATCGGCACGCGGCACATGCCCGACAGCAAATCACGGGTGACGCCGCCAAGCACCCATTCGCGGAATCGCGAATGGCCAAAACCGCCGGCGACGATCAGTTCCGCGCCTGTGTCCTGCGCGTGCCGCACCAGTTGCAAGGCGACGGATTCGCCCTGCTGCGGTTGCACGACGACGCTGGCCTTCAACCCGTGTCGCGCCAGATGGGTGGCGATATCCGCGCCTGGCTGCAGTCCTTTGCCGTCCTCACCCGCCTCGCCTATTTCGAGCACATCGACCGACTCGGCGTCGTGCAGGAATGGCATCGCATCATGCAAGGCGCGCGCGGCTTCGCGCTTTGGCTGCCACGCCACGACAACGTGCCTGGCCGGACGCCATGCAAAACCAGGCGGCACCAACAGCACCGGGCGGCCGGATTCCAGCAGCAATGAAGCGAAGAAGTCGCGGACGATCGGCGTGTCGCGCACGAAGTCGGTCGCCATCGTCATCACTGACAGATCGCTGTAACGCGCATGCAACGCCGCAAGGTTCGACGACTCGGTGGCGATGGACTCGACGAGGCGCACTTCGGACGACAACGAGATGGCTTCCCGGGACAGGCGCTCGCGCCATGCGATCGCATCGTGTTCCGCGTCGTCGCGTATCTGGCCGTAGATCTCCCCGATGCCGATCTCGGCGCTCCCCCAGGGACCGACAGGAAGTATCGGAAGGTTCACGAACTCGAGTACGGCCAGGTGCGCGTTCGCATGGATGGCCAGCGCGGTCGCTGCAGCCACCGCGTTCGCGTCGCCGGCTGTATTGGTGATGGGAACTACCAAGTCCTTGATCATGGCTTGCGCTCCTGATTGTCGGGTTATCCGGACATGGAGGGCATTGAACGCTCTTCCGCGCGAGACGCATTGACATGAATCAATGATGCGATGCTGTTTTATGCGGCTGGAAAGTGATCGGGATCGATCTTGCGGCCTGTCTCGCTGCGCCGCATGCGCGGCTGGATGGGCCAGATCGCATCGCTCATTGCGGCGCTCCGATCTGTTGGCGCGCCAGCAACAGCGCAATCGCGCACGAGCCGAGCCGCGCGAGCGTCTTGTCGGAGCGACTGGTCAGCACTATCGGCACGCGTGCGCCAAGCACGATGCCGGAGATCTGCGCGTCCGCAAGGTATTCGAGTTGCTTGGCCAGCATGTTGCCCGCTTCGAGGTCGGGTACCACGAGGATGTCCGCGCGACCGGCAACGGGGGACACGATGTCCTTCATCCGCGCGGCTTCTTCCGAGACGGCGTTGTCGAATGCCAGCGGTCCGTCGACGATGCCGCCGGTGATCTGGCCGCGGTCGGCCATCTTGCACAGTGCGGCGGCATCCAGCGTGGAGCGGATGGCCTCCGTCACGGTCTCCACCGAGGACAGGATCGCCACGCGCGGCAGCGCGATTCCGAGCGCATGCGCGAGATCGATCGCGTTCTGGACGATATCGCGCTTGTCCGCGAGCGAAGGCTGGATGTTGATCGCGGCATCGGTCAGGAAGATCGGTCGCGGATGGCCCGGGAGGTCGATGGCGAAGACATGGCTCATCCGCCGATCCGTGCGCAGGCCGATATCGCGGTCGACGACCGCATGCATCAGTTCGTCGGTGTGCAACGCGCCTTTCATCAGCGCCTCGACTTTCCCTGCACGGGCCATGGCGACTGCCTGGATCGCGGCGGCGTGGCTGTGTTCGGTCGATACGATTTCGTATGCTGCCAGGTCGATGCCCGCCACCGCCGCGGCGGCTCGGATCTTCTGTTCGGGTCCGACCAGAATGGGCACGATCAGATGGGCACGGGCCGCCTCGATCGCACCCAGCAATGACGGCGCATCGACCGGATGCACGACTGCGGTGCGGATCGGCGCAAGACCGTTGCACATCGCGATGAGCTGTTCGTAGCGCCTGCCCTTCTGCCGCAATTCGATTTCAGAAAGGACGACACGCGGGCGCGAAATTTTTTCGGTCGGCGCAATCACCAGGGCAGTACCGGAAATGACCTCCTCGCCGCGCTGGTTCGATACGCGGCAATCGAAGGCGATCCGATGCGTCGCTTCGATCTTTTCCCTCACCGTTACTGTCACTGCAATGGTGTCGCCGAGCCCGACCGGTCGCAGGAAATGCAGCGATTGGTCGACATAGATCGTGCCCGGGCCGGGCAATTGCGTGCCGAGCACGGTAGAGATCAGCGATCCGCCCCACATCCCATGTGCCACGATCTTGTGGAAGATGTCGCTGCTGGCGAACTCCGCATCGACGTGCGCCGGGTTGACGTCGCCGGACATGATCGCGAAGACCTCGATGTCCTTATGCGACAGCGTCCGGATCAGACTGGCCGAATCGCCGGGAAGGATTTCGTCGAACGTCCGATTCTCGATGTTCTGCATGCCGCCCACTCACGCTGTCGAAGCCACATTCTGGCCCTAGTTGTCAAACGGCGCATTGATCGGCATCAATCGATTTGCCCAGGCATACCGCTGTCGGGCGCCAGTTACAGCGCGAATCCGACAGGCTCGCCACGCTCATCACCAGCACACCGCATGCCATGACCCGGGTCGCGCCGCGCAACGTCGACGCGCCTCCGATGTGTGCGGCGAGCGCTCCGATCGCTACCAGGGCACGGTCAGGTTTTCGTCAGCAGTTCCTGGACGAATGGCTACATCGAGTCGAAGCTGTCGTTCCAATGACAGCTTTGCGTAGCCGAATTGTGAGCAACGGATATCGCTGCATGGCCGAGAGCAGATGACGGCCTTCAAACAGCGCCGGCATCACGATCAGGCGGGGATGCCCGCGGAGTTTGTGTTGCGCCACCGCTGGCAAGCCAGGGCTAGTGCATCCGCTTAGGCGGTTTTCTTGCTTCGCACGAAGTGCTCTTGCCGCAACACGTCTTCACCGTCCCAGCGATACGCCACCAGCAGACCGCCCTTCCCTACGCTGTAGCCCACGCACGCAACGCACGTGGCCAGAGGCCGTGGCACACCGGTCATCCAGTATTGGTCGAAGAACACGGACTTGTCGTCGTCATAACAGGCGCGCCACTGCGCGCATTGCCGATCGGCATTGATTCCACGAACATCTCCCGTTCGTTCGTATCAAAACGGCGCCATTGCGGCGCCGCACTTTTTTGTCCATTTCCCTGAATTGCCTTGCTGCGCACCTGCGCCGGCGCCCACGAAGGTTGGGCCATAAAGACAAATGGAATTCGGCGTCCCAGCGCTGTGCGTGCCAAGCCAACCGGGCTTTTCGGCCTAGGCAAATTGCAATACGGCAATATCCGTCAACGCCAAACCCAATGATTTCAACCATAAAGCCAGCTTCACAACGATCAAGCTATGCTCGCGAAAGAATCAGGAGCCTTTGAAACCATGAGTTCCATTCCGTCATCACTCGATCAGCAATTGCAGCACCTGCAGCGATCGGCGTTCGCCTACTTCCAGCACGAAACAAATCCGATCAATGGACTGGTGCTCGACAAGACGGCGCCATCGTGGCCGGCGAGCATCGCCGCGACCGGGCTTGCGCTGGCGTCGTATCCGGTGGCGATCGAACGCGGATTGATGGCGAGAGACCAGGCGATCGAACGCACGCTGGCAACATTGCGTTTCTTCCGCGACAGCCCGCAAGGCCCGGAAGCGGATGCCACCGGCTACAAGGGCTTCTACTACCACTTCCTCGACATGCACACCGGCCGCCGCGCGTGGCAATGCGAATTGTCCACCGTCGACACGGCATTCCTGATCGCCGGAATGCTCGCGGCCGCGCAGTATTTCGCCGACGACACACCCGAACAAAAAGAAATCCGGGCGCTGGCCGACGAACTGTACTTGCGGGTGGATTGGCAATGGGCGCAATCCGACGCACGCACTATCTGCCACGGCTGGAAACCCGAATGCGGATTCCTGCAATTTCGCTGGGAAGGTTACGACGAGGCGATGCTGCTCTACATCCTCGCGCTGGGATCGCCGACTCATCCATTGCCGCCGGAAGCGTATGCGGCATGGTGTTCGAGTTATGAGTGGAAGAATTGCTACGACATCGATTACCTCTACGCAGGCCCGCTGTTCACGCATCAGTTGTCGCATGTCTGGATCGATTTTCGCGGCATCCGCGACGCGTTCATGCGCGACAAGGGCAGCGACTATTTCGAGAACAGCACGCGCGCGACGCATGTGCAGCAGCGCTATGCGATCGACAATCCGCTCGGCTTCGCCGGCTATTGCGGGCATTGCTGGGGCATCACCGCGAGCGATGGCCCCGGCCCCGCGGTCGTCACGATCAATGGTGTCGAACGCCGCTTCTACGACTATGAAGGACGCGGCGCGCCCTACGGCATCGACGACGGCACGCTGGCGCCGTGGGCAGTCGTCACATCGCTGCCGTTCGCGCCGGACATCGTGTTGCCGGCGTTGCACCACTACATGCACACACTGGAGCTGCACGACAAGCACGCCTACGGATTCAAGGCGACGATCAACCAGACCATCGACGAATCCTTCAACAAGACGTTTCGCGGCGAAGGCTTCACGAAAGACGGCTGGGTATCGCCGTATCACTTCGGCTTGAATCTCGGCCCGATCGTGCTGATGACCGAGAACCATCGCAGCGGCATGGTTTGGGAATTGATGCGCGGTTGCCGATATGTCATCGACGGCTTGCGTCGCGCAGGATTCCAGGGCGGCTGGCTGGTTCCCGCGACACGATCGTAGCGGCGGAGGCCGCGGCCCCGCGACTATCGCGCAACGTTTCGCCATGCGTGCTGCGCTATCTGCGCGTTTTCCTGCGATGGCATCACGCGTATGCCTGCCGATCCAACGCCAAACCAGTCCAAGCCTTCGCAGATACTTGTGCGCGTCGCTACGTCGTTCTCGCCGATGCCGCCAGTGAAGACCAGCATGTCGATGCCACCGAGCGCCATAGCCATCGAACCGATCTGCTTGCGTACCGAATAGCAGAACATCGAAATCGCAAGCCGCGCATCGGCGTTCGATACGGCAGCGGCGCGTAGCTCACGCATATCGCCGCTGAGGCCTGAAATGCCCATCATTCCCGATCGCTGGTCGATCAATGTTTCGAGTTGCCCCGCATCGTAATGCAGCTCGCGCACAAGGTATTCGAGAATGCCGGGGTCGATGTCGCCGCAACGCGTACTCATGACCACCCCGCCGCTCGGGGTCAGTCCCATGCTGGTGTCGATCGAGCGTCCGCTCGCCACAGCAGTCACGCTCGCGCCGTGGCCGAGATGCGCGATTACCAGGCGCCGCGGCAGATCCGCGCTGAGTTGTCGCACGATGGATTCGCACGACAGGCCGTGAAAGCCATAGCGCTCGATGCCATGCGCGCGCAGCTCGCGCGGAATCGGCAACGTGCGTGCGACATCCGGCATGCCTGCATGAAACGCGGTGTCCACGCATGCCACTTGCGGGATACCTGGAAAGCATTCATGGACGCTGCGCACCAACGCCAACGCAGCCGGCACGTGCAACGGCGCGAATGGCGTCGCAGCTTCCAATTGCTGCATCACACGCGCATCGATGCGTGTGTGATGGCGACAAGCCACGCCGCCGTGGACGATGCGATGGCCGATGGCGGCAGGCATCGGGAAATCCGTGGCGGCCAACAAGTCGACGATGCCTTCGATTGCATCCTGCGGCGTGCCGATCGGCCGTGCGTCGCACTTGAGTGCTTTCCCTTCGGCGTCTCTGGCGTCGAATGCGCCACCGCTTTCCGCACTTCCGGAAACGAATACGCGCGTCGCATCCGCATCGACCATGCACAGGCCGAATTTCAGCGATGACGAGCCCGCATTCAACGCCAACACCGGCATGGCTGCGGCTTCGATCACACTGAAGCTTTCCATTTCCAGTTCCTTATCTCCGGCATGTCCTGACCGTGCTTGTTGATGTACTGCCTGTGTTCGATCAGTTTGTCCTCAAGCTGCTGCTTCAGATAGAGGCCCTTGTCGCCGGTCTGCGGCAGGCGGTCGATGGCGTCCATCACCAGATGGAAACGGTCGAGGTCGTTGAGCACGGTCATGTCGAACGGCGTGGTGATTGTGCCCTCCTCCTTGTAGCCGCGCACGTGGATATTGTGATGGTTGGTGCGCCGATACGTCAGTTTGTGGATCAACCATGGATAAGCATGGAACGCGAAGATGACCGGTTTGTCGGCGGTGAAAAGTTCGTCGAAGTCCTCGTCGGTCAGTCCATGCGGGTGCTCGGATTGCGGCTGCAGGCGCATCAGGTCGACGACGTTGACCACGCGGATTCGCAGCTCCGGCAGGTGCTCGCGCAAGATCGAGACGGCGGCGAGCGTTTCGAGCGTCGGCACGTCGCCGCAGCACGCCATGACGACATCGGGCGCAACATCCTGGTCGTTACTCGCCCACTGCCAGATGCCGACGCCTTCGGTGCAGTGCGCGACCGCGGCGTCCATCGACAACCATTGCGGTGCCGGATGCTTGCCCGCGATCACGACGTTGACGCAGTGGCGACTGCGCAGGCAGTGGTCCATTACCGACAGCAGGCAATTCGCATCCGGAGGCAGGTAGACACGCACGACTTCCGCCTTCTTGTTCGCAACGACATCGAGGAATCCGGGATCCTGGTGGGTGAAGCCGTTGTGGTCCTGGCGCCAGACATGCGATGCCAGCAGGTAATTCAACGATGCGATCGGGCGTCGCCATTCCAACTTCGACGTCACCTTCAACCACTTCGCGTGCTGGTTGAACATCGAATCGACGATGTGGATGAACGCCTCGTAGCAGTTGAACAATCCATGCCGACCCGTGAGCAGATAGCCTTCAAGCCAGCCCTCGCATTGATGCTCGCTGAGCATTTCCATCACGCGTCCATCGCGCGCGAGGAATTCGTCGTTCGGCACGGTCGCGGCATCCCATTGCCGTTTGGTGGCTTCAAACAGCGCTTCGAGTCCGTTGGAGAGTGTTTCGTCGGGTCCGAAAACGCGGAAGTTCCGTCGGTCGCTGTTGAACTTCGCGACATCGCGCAGGAAACGTCCGAGCACGCGCGTGTCGCCGATACCTCCCGCCCCAGGCGCAGGCACGCCGGCCGCGTAGTCGCGGAAATCCGGCATGAGCAGATCGCGCAGCAGGATTCCGCCATTGGCATGCGGATTCGCGCCCATGCGTCGCTCACCCTTGGGTGCGAGCTCGGCGAGTTCCGGTTTCAGGCGGCCGTGTTCGTCGAACAATTCTTCGGGGCGATAACTCTTCAGCCAGTCTTCGAGCAGCTTCAGGTGTTCCGGATGCGTCGCTGGATCGGACAGCGGCACCTGATGCGAACGGAAGGTGCCTTCGACCTGCAAGCCATCGACGATTTTCGGCCCGGTCCAGCCCTTGGGGGATACCAGCACGATCATCGGCCAGCGGGGGCGCCCCGTGTTGCCGTGAACTCGCGCATCCTGCTGGATATTTCTGATCTGCTCGATCGCGACATCAAGCGTCGCGGCCATCGCTTCGTGCATCGGTTCGGGTTCGTCGCCTTCGACGAAATACGGCGTCCACCCATAGCCGCGAAACAGTTGTTCGAGCTCCTCGCGGGTGATGCGCGCGAGCACCGTCGGATTGGAAATCTTGTAACCGTTCAGATGCAGGATCGGCAGAACCGCGCCATCGGTCACCGGATCGAGGAACTTGTTGGAATGCCACGCAGTGGCGAGCGGACCGGTCTCCGCCTCGCCATCGCCAACGACGCACGCGACGACAAGATTGGGGTTGTCGAATGCCGCGCCAAACGAATGGCTGAGGGAATAACCGAGCTCGCCGCCTTCGTGGATCGATCCCGGACAATCCGGCGATGCGTGGCTGGGAATGCCGCCGGGAAACGAAAACTGTCGGAAGAGCTTCTGCAGCCCGGCTTCATCCTGGCTGATGTCGGGATAGATCTCGCTGTAGGTGCCTTCGAGATACGTGTTGCCGACGACTGCCGGACCACCATGTCCGGGGCCGGAGACGTAGATCATGTCGAGGTCGTATTTCTTGATCACGCGATTCAAATGCGCGTAGACGAAGTTCTGGCCCGGCGTCGTGCCCCAGTGTCCGAGCAATATGCGCTTCACGTCCGCGAGCGCTAGCGGTCGCTTCAGCAGCGGATTGTCGTAGAGATAGATCTGGCCGACCGACAGGTAGTTCGCGGCGCGCCAGTAGGCGTCGATCCCGTGGAGTATTTCTGGCGCGAGCATGCTGGTTTTCATGTTGGAACAAGCACCTGACATGGCCACTTTCCGACCCTGTGCAACATGCGTGAATCGCTAGTACGTCGCGAGTGCGGCATCGACGATCACCTGCGCTTCATCGAGGATTTGTTTGAGGTGGATATTGTCGCGGAAACTTTCCGCGTAGATCTTGTAGATGTCCTCGGTGCCGGATGGACGCGCCGCGAACCAGCCGTTCTTCGTGCCAACCTTGATGCCGCCGATGGCCGCGCCATTGCCGGGCGCCTTCTCGATCACGCTCTCGATGGGATCGCCGGCGAGTTCGGTTTGCCTGATCTGTTGCGGCGCGAGTTTCCCGAGCGCCTGCCGCTGCGCGGCGTTCGCATTGGCTTGTAACCGGTCGGCAAAAATCTCGCCAAACTCGTTGCACAGGTCGCCGTACAGAACGCCGGGATCGCGTCCATCGCGCGCAGTGATCTCGGCCGACAGCAGCGCGGGCACGATGCCGTCCTTGTCCGTCGTCCATACGCCGCCATCGCGACGCAGGAACGCAGCTCCCGCGCTTTCCTCGCCGCCGAAACCCAATGAGCCATCGAACAATCCGTCGACGAACCACTTGAAGCCGACCGGAACCTCGTACAACTTGCGGCCAAGCCGCGCGACCACGCGATCGATCATCGACGTGCTGACGACCGTCTTGCCGACCGCCGCAGTCTTGCTCCATTGCGGCCGGTGTTGGAACAGATAATCGATGAGCACGCTGAGGTAATGATTTGGCGGCAGCAGGCCGGTGCTGCGGGTCACGATGCCGTGGCGATCGTGGTCGGTGTCGCAGGCGAAGGCGATGTCGTATTTGTCCTTGATGGCGATCAACCGCTGCATCGCATAACTCGATGACGGATCCATGCGGATCTTGCCGTCCCAATCCAGCGTCATGAATCCGAATTGCGGATCGACCTGTTCGCTGACGACTTCGAGATCGATCTTGTAGCGCTCGGCGATGCGCGCCCAGTAATGCACGCCAGCGCCGCCGAGCGGGTCGACACCCATGCGGATGCCGGAGCCGCGGATCGCATCGAAATCGACCGCGTTGCCGATATCGGCCACATACGCGGAAAGATAATCGTGCGCTTGGGTCGTCGAGGCATTCAGCGCCTGCGCGAACGAAAGCCGGCTCACATCCTTCAACCCGCCTTCGAGCGATGCGTTCGCGCGATCCTGCACCCAGTTGGTGACGTCGGTATCGGCCGGACCGCCGTTCGGCGTGTTGTATTTGAAACCACCGTTGTCGGGCGGATTGTGCGACGGCGTGACCACGATGCCGTCGGCGAATCCGTCCTTGCGACCACGGTTGTAACCGATGATCGCGTGCGAGATCGCCGGCGTCGGCGTGTATTCGCCGATCTGCGACACCATGGCGTGCACGCCATTCGCGGCCATCACCCCCAGCGCCGTCTCGAACGCCGGCTGCGACAAGGCATGCGTGTCGATGCCGATGAACAGCGGCCCATCGATGCCCTGCTTCGCGCGGTACGAGCAGATCGCCTGCGCGATCGCGAGGATGTGGTCCTCGTTGAAGCTGCCGTCGAACGACGAACCGCGATGCCCCGACGTCCCGAATGCGACCCGTTGCGCGGGATTCTTCGGGTCGGGCTTCACGCCGTAGTACGCACCGACGAGCTTGTCGACATCGACCAGTTGCGCCGGTTGCGCGGGCTTCCCTGCAAGCGGGTTGATTGCGGTCATTGATCGAACTCCATTCGGCGGTGCGCTTCCGTGATTGTTTGTCGAAATGAAATGTTGCGTCGTCAAGTCGCGATGGCAGGTCGGCGATGCCATATCTCGACGCGATGCTCGCGTCCATCATCGACCAGCTGGATCGTGCGCGCAGGTTGATCGACGCCATCGACCGTCACGCTGTCTTCGCTACCCTCTGCCGCGGTTTGCTTGACGGTGATCCGATAGGTCGCCGCACCGTGGCGATAATCGACCGCATACGTCGGCCAGTCGGCGGGAATGCACGGCGCGATGCGCAAGATGTCGCCCTCGCGATGCAGGCCGAGCAGCGATTCGACGATCAGCCGATACATCCAGCCCGCCGAACCGGTGTACCAGGTCCAACCGCCGCGACCGGTGTGCGGCGCGACGGCATAGACATCGGCGGCGACCACGTAGGGTTCGACCTTGTAGGTTGCGATGGCCGCAGGCGAATCGCCGTGATGGATCGGATTGATCAGCCCGAGCAATTCCCAGGCTTTTTTCGCATCGCCGAGCCGGGCGAATGCCATCGTCGCCCATACCGCGGCGTGCGTGTACTGGCCGCCGTTTTCGCGCACGCCCGGAACGTAGGCGGCGATGTAGCCGGGGTCGTGGTAATCGGCTGCGTGCGCCGCGCTGCGATCGAATGGCGGATCGAGCAACTGCACGATCTTCGTATCGCGATGCACCAGGTGCGCATCGAGCGAGTGCATCGCCTGCCGCGAGCGTTGCGGATCGCCGGCGCCGGACAACACCGACCAGCTCTGCGCGATCGAATCGATGGCGCATTCCGCATTGCCGTTCGCGCCAAGCGGCGTGCCGTCGTCGAACCATGCGCGCCGATACCACGCGCCATCCCACGCGTTCTGCTCGATGTGCCGCGCCAGCGACAGCGCCTCGTTGCGGCAGCGTGCCGCGAACGGCGCATCGGCGCGCAAGTCGGCGATCCCGGCGAAATCGATCAGCACCTGATACAGGAAAAACG
>Ga0105240_10002273_pt1 | contig 31176 bp, 23 predicted proteins | sample KBSC54metaG_FD_80426 | JGI IMG/M metagenome (GOLD analysis project Ga0105240, IMG submission 80426) | Corn rhizosphere microbial communities from Kellogg Biological Station, Michigan, USA - KBS C5-4 metaG | ecosystem: Host-associated > Plants > Roots > Rhizosphere > Soil | place: Michigan, USA... | reverse complement strand
GGTGTATCCATCGCAGTATGTTCCGATGAGCGAGCGGCCATAGCTGCTATTCATAGTTTGCAAGCTAACGGGGGCTGAAGCATGAAGCCCCCGTTTCGTTTTTGCGCAACTTTCGCGGTTTCGAAGCCAAACTTCTGTATTGCTCTTGTACCGGATTGTCCGCTTTCGGACAAATGCAGCCTTTCCGGACACTGAGTCGAGCATTATTGCGACCTAAGATCTTTGTTTTCTGGTCGGGGAATTGGCGATTGAGCTGCTCTGTTACGGCCAGTAACGAAATCTTTAGCTTCAAACGGGGCCGCCTGACGCACCAATTCCGTCCTCAGTGAGCCATCGCACAATGAACTTGCATAAACCGTAGACTGACAAACTATTTGCAAGGGGAGACAGCATGCAGACTCTTGTTCAGAACATCCGTTTCAGCCTCCGTATGCTGGCTCGAAACCCCGGTTTGACCCTCACCGTTCTGCTCACCCTCGCCATCGGGATCGGCGCCAACACTGCAATCTTTACCGTCGATTACGCAACACTCCTCGCTCCCCTTCCGTATCCGCAGCCCGAGCAACTCGTCATGGTCTGGTCGAAAATCCAGACATTCCACAACGGAGTTTCCGCCGGCGACTTCCTCGACTGGAAACAGCAGAACACCGTCTTCCAGGATCTGTGCGCCTGGTCCGGCGCCAACTTCAACCTCGCCACCAAAGACAAGCCCGAGTACATCAACGGCGTTCGAGAAACCTACAGCATGCCTCAGATGTTAGGAGAGCCTCTCTTCATGGGCCGCTACTTCCTGCCCGAAGAAGGTGTGGAGGGCCGCAATCATGTCGTGATCATTACCCATAAGCTATGGGCCAAACTCGGTGCCGACCCCAAGATCGTCGGCACTACCCTGCGCATGGATGGTGATCCCTACACAGTGGTCGGCGTACAGCGTGCCGGCATCTTCGATCGCCAGCAGGCGGAGCTCACCGTTCCCCTGGTCTTCAAGCCGGAACAAATCAATCATGACTTCCATTGGCTGCTCGTCATGGGCCGTCTAAAACCCGGCGTCACGGTAAAACAGGCGCAGCAGAACATGGACTCGGTCACCACCCACATCGCGGAGATGTACCCAAAGAGCGATAAGGGCTGGGGCTCATATGTCGAAGGGCTCAAGAATGACTTCCTCCCCAAAGAACGCATCAAGATGCTCTGGCTGCTTCTCGGTGCCGTCGGCTTTGTGCTGCTCATTGCCTGCGTCAACGTCGCCAATCTGCTGCTGACCCGCGGCATGGCACGTCAGAAAGAACTCGCCGTTCGCAGCGCCCTCGGTGCTGGACGCCGTACCATCTTTGCCCAGCTCCTTACCGAAAGCCTGATTCTCGCCATCGCCGGCGGAGCACTTGGCGTTGGCGTCGGCTACGGCATGCTGCAGGGCCTCATCGCTGCTATGCCGCGCAACACGCTGCCCAGCGAAGCCGATCTCCGCCTCAACATCCCCATCCTCCTCTTCACTCTCCTCGCCACTACACTTGCCGGACTTCTCGCCGGCTCCGCTCCCGCCTGGTATGCATCTCGCATCGATCCCGCTGAGACTCTGAAAGAAGGCGGACGCGCTGGTACCAGCACCGCCAAGCATCTTCTCCGCCGCATTCTCGTCATCGGCGAATTCGCCCTCGCGCTTGCCCTGCTTGCCGGCGCCGGCCTCACCATTCACAGCTTCTGGAATCTCGCTCACGTCGATCTCGGCATCAAGACCGATCACGTGCTCACATTCTTCTTGCCTGTGCCCGAAGCTCGCTCCAAAGATCCTAAGGAGATGTCCGCCTACTACCGCGATATCCTCGCCCACATCGCAGCGGTCCCGGGCGTGCAACACACCGCCGCAATGACGGGCCAACCTCCCTATGGAGCCGGCTTCGGCATGCCGTTCATGCTCGATGGCGGTCCGACATACGCAGATCCATCCCAGCGTCCCGGCACCGGCTTCGGCATGGTCACACCCGACTACTTCAACGCCTTCGGCATTCAGCTGATCTCAGGGCGCGGATTCACCGATCAGGACACTGCAGCCACCGTCAAAGTGGCCATGGTCAACCAGGACTTCGTGAACAAATACCTCAAAGGAAAAGACCCGCTCCGTCAGCGTGTCCTCGTCGAAGAGCTGATTCCGGGCGTCACCAAGCTCGGGGACTACGTCTCATGGCAGATCGTCGGCACGTACCACAACGTGCACACAGCAGATCAGCGCGACGAGAATCCGGAGATGCTCATCCCCTTCTACCAGATCCCCTGGCCGCAGGCGGGCTTCGCCGTTCGCACATCCGAGAATCCCTCCGCAATGCTCAAAAGCATTTCCGCCGCAGTCCATCAGGTTGACTCCAGCGTCGCCCTGGCCGAACCCAAGACCCTCGACGATGTCGTCGACGAATCGATGGCCAACCAGCGATTCACACTCATCCTCTTCACGAGTTTTGCGGCCGTTGCCCTGTTTCTTGCAGCACTCGGCATCTATGGCGTCATGTCGTTTTCCGTCGCCCAGCGCTCACATGAGATCGCGCTCCGCATGGCTCTCGGCGCTACGCGCAACCGGGTCATCACGCTCATCATTCGTGATGGCGTGCTCCTCGCCACAATCGGGCTGGGATTGGGACTGATCGGTACTTATTTCGTCGGCCGAGCCATGCAGAGCCTGCTCTTCGGCGTAAAGGCACTCGACTTCACCGCCTTCCTGTCGGTCGCCGTCGTCCTTCTTGCCGCCGCCATCCTGGCCTGCTTCCTCCCCGCGAGGCGAGCAGCGTCCGTCTCACCCATGCGCCTCCTCAGGACAGAGTAAGCGTGAGTCGACAGTCCATTGCCGGGTGTAACAGCGTTGAAGCGCTCAACAGTCCAGCCTGACGCGCCGTCAACGCAGCACACGACCATGCTTCTGCCCATTTATCCCCGCAGGACAGGCTCGGTACGGTTGAGATCGGTACCCACGTTATGTGATTACTTGCTGAGGAGCCCAAAAACAGCTACGCCGTTCGGCGTGCCCACGTAAACCTTGCCGTTAACGATGAGTGGGGTGATGAATTTGTTGCCGTTGCCGAAGGAGTCGCGCCCACTGCCGGCCTGATTGCTGTTGTAGAGTTCCTTCGCCAGGTTGGTTGCATCGTAAGCGTGCAGCACTGCTGGGGAGCCGGTGGCGGATTCAACCGCCCAGACGATTCCATCCTGCGTTCCATTGGCGGAAACAGCCGGAGAAGTGCCCGGGTATGCGAAGGAAGCAGCTGTCTGGCTCGAGGGCGACGTTGCGAGCTTTCCGCTCGTCATGGGAAATGCCCTCAGAGGGCTGCCGACCGTTCCGAGATAGAGAACTCCGTTGAAGAAAGCCGGAGTAGAGAAGACGCCTCCTACGCTAGGTAATTCTTGGTAGAGGTTGCTGTTGCTGGATCCGCCAGCGTTGAATTTGCCCAGATTGTCGCGATCGGCAATGTAGAGGTTTTGGTCTTTACCTCCGCCGACGAGGAGATGACGGGCGGCGCCGGTCGAGTCGGTCACGTCAGGCAGGAGGACGATGCCCCCAGAGCCGAGATCGAGGTCAGCGCTGGATGCGGAAACGGTGTTGTAGGGCTCGAAGTAGTCGGCGACGGCGACTTTGCCGCCCGCGGTCGTGAGCTTCAGGATGGAGTTGCCGTAATCGCCTTTTGATGGCAACTGGTTGGAATCGAGGGTGGTGTCGAACTTGCCATTGGCATCGAGAAGGAATAGATTGCCGACCGAGTCGGCGGCGATACCGTCGCCGCTCATCCAGATGGACCCATCGCCTCCGTTGGGAGTGAGGTTGAGCACGGAGGTCTGTTTGAGAGTCGACTCGCTGTAGGCCATCACCCATCCCGTATATGGCGAGAAGTCGCAGTGCGACGACCAGCCGAGATAGATGTTGCCGCCGCTGAGAAGAAGCGCAGCTCGATCCTTGTACATCTTCGGATCGAAAGTGAGAGTGCCGCCCGAAGAGCCGTCGCCGTTGCCTGGATACGTTGCGGTGATTTCAGTGGGGCTGCCGGATACTTCGCTGCCTGTGGTGATATCGAGCGTATGTAGGCGGTGGTGGTAGTTGCCGCCGGAGTCCTTGCTCATGCCGACGACGTAGATGGTTCCGTTCGTGCTCTGCTTGCGGTCGATGACCGGCGTCGCAGTGATCCCGATTTCCGGCCCGACCTGACCGCAGCTGCGATCATCGCTAGTGGTCTCGCCCGAGCCAAGGACGGACGCCTTCCAGATTTGCGCTCCGGAGTCGGCATCGAATGCATAGACGCTGTCGTGTTCCGTGGCGACGTAGAGGACGTTGCGCGTTGAGCCGCCCGCATTGACGCCGGCGAGGAAGAGCGGCTCGGCGTCGACCTTTCCGTCAACCGCGTCGAAGCCGACTTTTCCGAACTGGGTTGAGTTGACGTTGCTGAGCGTGAGAGTGGTCTCCTGCGCGTTCAGTCCGTCGCGGGAGTTGTTGTCGTGGAATGTGGTGATATCAGGGGCGGTGGCAGTTGGGGTGGGTGTAGGGGTGGGTGTCGGGACAGGAGAGGGATCCGACGGGGACGTTGTTGAGTGCGAACCGCCACAGGAACTTAGCAGGAGAGCACAGCAGGATATGAAGACAAAGGGATACTTTAAGGCGGAACCCATAGGGGAAAACCTCTGATAAATGTGCTTCAGCTAAGTCCAACGGTCCTTGGATGAGACTTGGTGGGGCGGGGGTTGGAATGGTCGGTGCCGACCACATCCTGAGGTTTGTCGAGAATCTGAAGTTCGTATCCGGGCCGTGGAACTGCAGCGGTCATCGCTGGATGTGCTGAGCCAGTCGGATTACAAGCGGTAATTGGTGAAATTAACCCCGCCGAAGGGACGCCGCTCGGGGTGGCCGTCGACTAATTAAGGAACATTGTCCGGTAGAGCGTATCGCGCTGGACCGGTTTGTAGCCGGCGTCGCGGATGATGCGGCGGAGTTCCTCTTCTGTTGTGCAATTCGAGGTGCCGGCAGCTCTCACTACGTTCTCTTCGAGCATCACGGAGCCTACGTCGTTGCCGCCGAAGTGGAGGCCGAGTTCGAGAACCTTGAGTCCCTGCGTTACCCACGAGGCCTGCACATTCTCGACGTTGTCGAGGTAGAGCCGCGAGATGGCCAGCACCTTGAGGTACTCGACTGAGGTAGCCTCATCCCATCCGCGCCCGCCGAGCGCGGTGTATTTAGGCTGGAAGCTCCAGGGGATAAAGGCGGTGAATCCACCGGTTTCTTCCTGAAGTTTGCGAACAACTTCGAAATGATTAATGCGCTGATCGAACGTTTCGCCAACCCCAAACATCATCGTTGCGGTGGTACGCATCCCGAGCTGGTGCGCGGTGCGATGCACGCTGACCCAATCTTCTGTGCGGCACTTAAGGCGGGCGATGCGTTTGCGGACATCGTCGTCTAGAATCTCAGCGCCGCCGCCTGGGATGGAATCGAGGCCTGCGTCGCGAAGACGCGCGATGGTACTGCGCAGGTCGAGGTCGGAGTACTCGGCGATGGCTAGAATTTCAGAAGCGCTGAGGCAGTGAAGCCATATACTCGGGAAGCGCTGCTTGATGCCCGTGAAGAGGCGTTCAAACCAGTCGATTTTGAGGTCGGGATGAAGGCCGCCCTGCATGAGGACGCCGGTGCCGCCCATTTCCTGAGTTTCGGCGATCTTCTCGTAGATCTTTTCGAAGTCGAGGATGTAGCCCTCGTCGGAGCGAGGGATGTTTTTGCCTTCCTTGGGCAGGGGACGGTAGAAGGCGCAGAAGGTGCAGTACTCCGTGCAGAAGTTGGTGTAGTTGATATTGCGATCGATGATGTACGTGACCACGTCTTCGGGATGGAGGCGGCGTCGCACGGCATCGGCCTCAAAGCCCAATCCGATCAGGTCAGGGGAATTGAAGTAATCGAGGGCTTGCTCGCGGGTCAGCGACATAAATACAGTTTACAGGGACCAGAGAACCGCAGCGAGAGAACCAGGACCGGGGACTGGGACGGAAAACTCGATTGGACTATTTAGAGCTCTTGCTGCGGAAGAGGAAGATGCCGCGGCGACGGACGGGGTCGCGGCGGGTTCGCGAGAGGTTCGAAGCGGTGGAGATTCCGCTAAACAGGACAAACCAGTCCCAGAATGCTCGCCAGCCCTTTTTGGTATCGCTGCTCATTTTCTATCTATTGGATACACGGGAGCCAAAGAAGGTGCAAGAAAGCCTGTAGTCAGGCGGTCCGGGAGCTTCACGGGCGGGGCTTTGTTCCGGTACTGGCGGGAGGCTTCTTCGCAGGGCTGGAGACACCAAAGCTCATCAGAAAAAAGCGGAGTCCTTTGCGGAGGGAGTCGAGGAGGTTCATGCGGTTTCTGCAATCAAGCATAACGCAGGTCCATGAAGGTTGATGGACGCATTGGCCCGTATGTGAGCCATTGCTGACCGTGAACGAGGATTGCCTGAATGAATGCGCTACTGTTCGTGGGAGCTTTCCTGGTGCGGTGGTTCCGAGGTGGGTGCATGGTTCGGGGCTTCGGCAGGCGGAGCGGGGGCACGATTCAGGATATCGAGGGCAGCTTGCGGCATAGGCTTATTGGCGTTGGCCAGGAATAAACTGACCTGCCACATCTCAGGGTCGCTTAACTGGGTCTTGAAGGAGGGCATCCCAGTGAGCCGGATGCCATTCTCGACCTTCCAGTATGTTTCGCCGACGGGGTCATCGCTGACCCCCACGACGGCGGGGTTGTTGTGGTGCGGTTCGAGAAGCTGGGGAGCATCGGGATACATATGCGCGCCAAAGGCAGAAGGGTGGCCGTGTATTCCGTGGCAGGCGGCGCAGCGATCGATGTAAATCCGGGCGCCGGCCGTGAGGTTTGTGGCGTTCGGTTCCATGTGGGTTCCGACGACTTCGCGCTGAATGCGCCCGTTAAGAGGCATGTGGACGAGTTGCCGCTCGTAGGGAAACGCCGGATCGGATACGGCGACTGGGACCTTGCCGTACATGAGATACGCGATGACGATCAGAGGAACCAGGACGATCCCGATGATCAGGCCAAGAATAAAGCGCATACTCTATTGCGGCCTCCTCAGAATTTCATCCTAGAGCATGAAAACGGGAGTTCGCGGCAAAAACCATTGGCCGGCGTCCAAAAGGAGTCAGTCCCCAGAAGGCTTAATTGGATTCGGTTTGCGATAATTAACCGGGGAGTGCGCTCGGCTCGTAAGTATTCGACACCGGATCGCGATAAGCCTCGTTTGTCCGCTGAGATCCGGTGTTCCATCCGGTGGGCTGAGAACTGCATTGGGGACCCGGTTTTTGGAGGTAAGGAAAGATCGATGTTTTCTTTTCGCCGCGCTGTAGCAATTCTGGCGTTTATCTGGCTTGTTTCTTCTGGCGTGGCAGCATTCGGCCAGAACTTCAGCAGTAATCAACCAACACAGGAGCAAACACCGGCCCCGGTCCCGACCGCCCAGGCACCTGCAGCCACGCAGAATCAGGGGCAGGTCAGCGTGCGGAGTCGTATCCGGGCCCGCAGAGAGGCACGCCGCGTACAGGCGATCCACGACACGTACTCTCATCCGTACGAGATTTTTGTGGGTGCAGGATACCAGCGGTTTATTCCGGGACCTGACCGTCAGCATGCAACGATGTACGCCTGGAATTTGGCGGCGACGCGTTACTGGAGCGAGAAGCTGGGACTCACCTTTGATGGTCGCGGGAACTACGGAACGGCATTTGTCGGGCTCAACCCGAGTTCGATTACGCGACCGGCGATCAGCTACTACACGGTGATGGTGGGGCCGACTTACCGGTTCAAGACGCGACCGAAGTACTCGATTGCCGGGCAGGTAGAAGGCGGCGCGGCTTTTGGCAACTTCAGCGGAGATACAAACGGATTCGGTTCGTTTTGCGGTCAACCGGGCGGCTGCCTCCTCTATCAGGATGGCACCACGTACGCTTTCAACGCGAGCGTGATTGGGGAGTGGAACCTGACTCCGAGTTTCTCGTTGCGCCTGGCCCCGGAGTACATGGCGAACGGATTTGGAACTGGGCTGCAGAACGACTTCGGCGCGACGTTTGGGTTCGTGTACCGGTTTGGGAAGCATTGAAAGGCCGTTGTCAGAGGTAAAGTGATCAGTAGAAGCGGCTCGCCCTGCGGTGAGCCGTTTGTATTTGGTGAGCCGTTGTTATTTGTGGGCGGCGTAGTTGGCGGCGCCCATCATGTGGATAGAGACGTAGGGCTCGTCGCCGAGGACCCAGCTGTCGTGGCCGGGTTCGATGTAGAAGACATCGCCGGGCTTCATTTCGATAACACGGCCATCGTCCATCGCTGCTGTGGCGCGGCCGGAGACGACCATACCCACGTGGGAGACGTCGCAACTCTTCTTGCCGAGAGCCTTACCGACATGCTCCGACCATTTCCAGCCGGGTTCGTAGGTGGCTCGGCCGATGGTCATGCCGCCGAGGTGGACGAGTTCGAATTTCCCTTTGTCGAAGGTGCGGATTTCGTCGGGGTTGTCGAAGCGCTTGAGGATGACTTCGTACACGGAGCCTCCGGGAATCAGCGGTGTGCTGTGAGGTTTGAAGTATCAGTCGATGGGGCGTTGAAGCCAGCAGACATCCCAATAGCGGCCGAATTTGAAGCCATTCTCGCTGAAGACTCCTACGATTTGGAAGCCGAACCTCTTGTGGAGTGCCGCGGATGCTGGGTTGGGCGGCACATAGCCTGCAACGGCGCGGTGGATGTCCTCGCTTTCGAGCGAATGAAAGAGCGCGGTGTACAGTCGGCTACCCAGGCCATGGCCGGCCGATTCAGGCGCACAGTAGATCGTAGTTTCAACGATGGTGTCGTATGCCGGCTTGGGACGAAAGCGCGTGGTGCCCGCGTAGGCGGCGACCTTACCGTCGAGTTCAGCGACTACTAGGCGATATCGACCGTTTTGGCAAACTGCTCGAACCAGGGGACGCGCTGTTCTACAGTCCACGGCCGAGTGTCGAAGGTGACGGGCGTGTGGATGATGTAGTGGTTGTAGATTTCGGTGAGACGAGGCAAGTCCGCGCGGACCGCTGGACGAATGAGCGTGTTCGTCATGCTTGCTCCCTTTGTGCTCGATGCTGCTTAACCCAATAGCGGACCGTGCCTGGTGTTAGCTCAGGATAGGAATGTTGGCTATGCGTTGTTGCCACTCGGCGGGGCCGGTCTGGTGGACGCTGGTGCCTTTAGAATCCACGGCCACCGTAACGGGCATATCTTTCACCTCGAACTCGTAGATGCCTTCCATGCCGAGATCTTCAAAAGCTAGCTGGCGCGAGGCGGTGATCGCCTTTGAGACGAGATACGCTGCTCCCCCGACAGCCATGAGATAGACAGCACCGAATTCCTTGATGGCTTCGATTGCGACCGGTCCGCGCTCCGCTTTGCCGACCATCCCGAGAAGGCCAGTTTGGGCGAGCATCTGCCGGGTGAACTTGTCCATGCGGGTGGCAGTGGTGGGGCCTGCGGGTCCGATGACTTCTTCGCGGACGGGATCGACTGGGCCGACGTAGTAGATGAAGCGGTCTTTGAAGTCGACGGGGAGTTTCTCGCCGCGATTGAGCATGTCCGTCATGCGCTTGTGTGCGGCGTCCCGTCCGGTGAGGAGCTTGCCTTTGAGCAACAGGACTTCGCCGGGTTTCCATGTGGCGGCTTCGGCGCGGGTGACGGTGTCGAGGTTGACGCGCCGGGCGCTGGAGACGTCGTAGGTGAGTTTGGGCCAGGCATCGAGCGACGGCGGGTCCAGGTAAGCGGGGCCGGAGCCGTCGAGGACTACATGCGCGTGGCGGGTCGCGGCACAGTTAGGAATCATGGCGACCGGCAGGTTAGCCGCGTGGCATGGCACGTCCAGCACCTTGACATCGAGAACGGTGGTGAGTCCACCGAGTCCCTGTGCGCCAATGCCAAGTCGATTCACTTTGTCATAAAGCTCGACACGGAGCTTTTCAGCGGTGGTTTCAGGGCCGCGCGCGATAAGGTCCTGGATATCGATCGGGTCCATCAGCGATTGCTTCGCGAGGAGCATGGCTTTTTCGGCTGTGCCGCCGATGCCGATGCCGAGCATGCCGGGCGGGCACCATCCGGCGCCCATGGTTGGAACGGTTTTGAGAACCCAATCGACGATGGAGTCGGACGGGTTGAGCATGACGAACTTACTCTTTGCTTCGGAGCCTCCGCCCTTGGCGGCGACGGTGATTTCGACGGTGTTGCCGCGGACGAGTTCGACATTGACGACAGAAGGCGTGTTGTCCCGGGTGTTTTTGCGTGCTCCGGCGGGGTCGGCGAGCATGGAAGCGCGGAGAGTGTTGTCGGGATCGGTATAGGCGCGGCGAACGCCTTCGTCAACCATGCCCTGGATGTCGAGCGTGGGAGTGCAGCCGTCGGGGCCTTCGAAGCGGACGTCCATGCCTACCTTGACGAACGCGTTGACGACGCCGGTGTCCTGGCAGATGGGGCGGTGGCCTTCGGCACACATCCGGCTGTTGATGAGGATCTGCGCGATGGCATCTTTGGCGGCAGCAGACTGCTCCCGCTCGTAGGCGCGGGCGAGGTTCTCAATGTAGTCAGTGGGGTGGTAGAAGCTAATGTATTGCAGCGCGCCGTAGACGCTGGCGATGAAATCTTCCTGCTTGATGACGGTCATCGGAACTCCCCGGGAATTGCCCAACTCTTTAGGGTAAAGGAAGCATGCGCTTCGCGCACAAGCGGAGTTAGCGTCCGCGGTGCGGACGTGTTAGCAGCGATTCAGGTAAGTCAACGCAGGTTGAAGAGGGAAGCTGATTCGTTTGGGTCCGGGTAGGTAGGCTGGCCGTTGATGGCGACGAGGAATGGTGTGAGCTTGTGTTCTGCTGCGGGCGCGGTGGAGAGGATGTCGCGGACTTGCCAGCCCTTGAGCATGAGCGCGTCGGCGATGAGAGAACGATGGCAACGCCAGGGAACAGCTTCGGCGCACATCATGGCGGTGGGAGTCGCGCGGGCGATTTTCATCAGGGTGTTGAGGCCTTCACCGAATTCCGGGGTGGCCATATAGTCGGCATATCCTCGGAATGACGCATTACGCCAGCCCGTATTGACCGAGTTCTTGCCGCTATGACGGCGTCCACCCAGAGCTTTTAGATGCCTACAACCAAGCCCAGCAGCCTGAAGTGAAGCTGCGAGCGCTTCAGAGTTGAACTGCGGAACGTGGCGCGACTTGGGTATGGAACGAACATCAACCAGGTGTCGGACACCGTGGACACTGAGCAGTGCGATGAACTCGTCGATAGAGTGTGTCGAGTGGCCGATGGTGAATATAACAGTATTCGCCACAACTCAATCGTAATGCCAAAGACGTGCGGCGCGGAATGACAGCAGTTGCCTGCTCGTGATTGAGTAAGAGGACGACAGCCGATGACTTCCCCAATGATCGACAAGAGGCCCATCAACACGCCCCGCCAGGTTCTGTTTGCCAGCTTGGTTGGAACGGCGGTTGAGTTTTTCGATTTCTACATTTATGCGACCGCGGCGGTGCTGGTGTTTCCGAAGCTGTTCTTTCCGGGGAGCGATCCGGCGTCTTCGGTGCTGGCTTCGCTGGCCACGTTTGCGATCGCGTTTGTGGCGAGGCCGATCGGGTCGGCGTTGTTCGGGCACTTCGGAGACCGGATCGGTCGCAAGCGGACGCTGGTGGTGGCCCTGCTTACGATGGGCATCTCAACGTTCGTGATCGGAACCCTGCCTTCCTACCAGACGATCGGACTGGCGGCGCCGATCCTACTGGCGCTCTGTCGGTTCGGGCAGGGGCTCGGATTGGGCGGCGAGTGGGGTGGTGCAGTGTTGCTCGCGGTCGAAAATGCTCCACCATCGAAGCGCGCGCTTTACGGAATGTTTCCGCAGCTCGGAGCGCCGCTGGGATTTCTGCTCTCGGGAGGAATTTTTCTGGTGCTCTCCCGCCGGCTGACGGATTCGCAGTTTTTTGCGTTCGGATGGCGGCTGCCATTTCTGGCGAGTGCGGTGCTGGTGCTGCTCGGGCTTTATGTGCGGCTGTCAATTACAGAGACACCAGTGTTTGAGTCAGCGATGAAGCGCGCGCTGCCAAAGAAAGTTCCGCTTGCGGAGGTGTTCCGTCGGCATACGCGCGATGTATTTGCGGGAGTCCTGGTGTGCCTGGCCACGTTTGTCCTTTTCTACCTGATGACGGTGTTTGCGCTCTCGTGGGGGACGACGGCGCTTCACTATCCGCGTGCGGAATTCCTGGTTATGCAACTGATCGCGGTGGTGTTCTTCGGAACGACGATTCCGATTTCAGCCTGGTTGGCAGAGCGCGGGAGACGGCCGGTGATGTTCGGCGTCTCGGTGCTGATTGCGGTCTTCGGGTTGTTCATGGCGCGAATGTTCGCAGCTGGACCCACAGGCGCGTTATGGATGATGATCCTGGGGCTGGCGCTGATGGGCGTCACATACGGCCCGCTGGGGACACTTGTGTCAGAGTTGTTTCCGACATCCGTGCGCTACACAGGGTCTTCGCTGTCGTTCAGCATGGCGGGCATTTTTGGTGCGTCACTCGCGCCATATATCGCGACGTGGCTTGCCGAGCAGTACGGGCTTGCGTTCGTTGGCTATTACCTGTCGGCCTCTGCAGTCCTGTCGATTGTGGGACTGCTGATGATTCGGGAGACGAGGGAAGAAGATTTGAGTTCATCAATTGATTGACACGGAGAATTCAGGCCTGTGCACGATCAACGAAAGGCGATGCCATAAGCTTGAGACATGGCGGAATTTCCTGCGGATTCGATTCCGGATGCAAGGCCCTCGTCGATGCTGGTGCGAGATGAGGGTAAGGCGCCGGATGAATTATTTGATGTGCTCGTGGTAGGTGCGGGTCCCACCGGGCTGGCGTGCGCGATTGAAGTGCAGAAGGCCGGATTCAGCGTAGTAGCCGTAGACAAGGGATGCATCTGCAATTCGCTCTTTCACTATCCCTCGCACATGACGTTTTTCACCACGCCAGAACTGCTGGAGATCGGCAATATTCCGTTTCCCAGTCCTAATCCGAAGCCTACGCGGAATGAGGCTCTGCAGTATTACCGGCTGGTAGCGGCGCACTACAAGCTGGATGTTCGGCAGTATGAGCGCGTGGAGCGCGTGTCAGGCAAAGATGGCGAATTCACGGTAGATACAGAGGACCGGTTCGGCAGGCCGGGGCAGTTGAGAGCACGAAAGCTGATTATCTCGACCGGCTACTACGATCTGCCGAATATGATGTGCATTCCGGGCGAGGACCTGAGCAAGGTTCACCACTACTACAACGATCCGCATCCCTACTTCAACACGGACGTGTTGGTGATTGGTGGAAAGAACTCCGCGGCCATTGCAGCGCTGGAGTTGTGGCGGAGCGGCGCGCGCGTCACGCTGGTGCACCGGCATGATGGGATGCATCGGCATGTGAAGTACTGGATTAAGCCGGATATCGAGAATCGGATCAAGAACGGCGAGATCAAAGCGTACTTCAACACGGACGTGATCGAGATCACGCCGGACGCGGTTCTGCTGAAGACTCCGCAGGGGCTGGAGACCATCAGAAATGATTTTGTGTTTGCGATGACTGGGTATCATCCCGACTTCAGTTTTCTCGAGAGCCTTGGGGTGCGGTTCGAAGGACCGGATATGTCGCCGGTATGCAATCCGGAAACACTGGAGAGCAACGTACCTGGGATCTTTCTTGCAGGCGTGATCGTGGCTGGATCGCGAACGAACGAAATCTTCATTGAAAATGGGCGCTTTCACGGGGGACAGATCGCGCGGGCTCTCGTGGGAACCGTTTGAATGGCTCATCTTGAATGGCTCATCGGATTGTCAAGTCTTCTCCACCTTTAGCTCTCAAAGTGTGAGATTGGTTGCAGTACGTGGCCTGAGTACAAGTTTTTGCTTTTCCGGTAAACTCAAGGACACGGGCTCCCCCATGATCTTGAGGTTCAATTAAATGCGCTGGTGGCCGCGCACGGTCCGGTGGCAACTGATCATCTGGCTGATGCTGCTGGAGGCGCTGTCTGTCGCTCTTTTCGCGGCTGTCCTGATCGAGGTTCAAGGCCGCGAAATACGGCAGCGTGCCGTGGAGAGACTTGCGCACCAGGCAACTTCGATTGCTCTGCAGGCGGAGGAGGCCTCCCGCACGCAGCATCCGGAACTGGTCTTGCCGTCGCTGCGCATGATGGGAGCAGCGCCGAGCGTCGCGCACGCAAAGATTACCGATACAGCAGGCAACGTTCTATATGTGAGTGACGGCGAGACTTCGCAGCTTCCGCTGGTGCCCGCGGAAAAGGCGCAGATTTCGAGGGTTCAGGCACACATGCCCCTGGTGTTTTCGTTAGGCGATCACCGATGGGAAGGCGTGAAGGCGATCTATGATGGCGATACTGCGAGAGGGTTCGCGTGGGTAGAGACGGACCGATCCTGGGATAACGAGCAATTGAACACCGTTCTGCGGAGTTCATTTTCATTCGGGTTTATATGGATGGGCGCGTCTGGACTGCTCGTACTTCTACTGTCGCGGTCTATCTCGCGTCCTCTGAATGTGCTCCATACGGGAACGCGCGCCCTGATGGAGGGCCCGGAGGCGGGGGCAAATTTTCCTCTTCCAGTGACAACCGACAATGAGTTCGGCGATCTGATCAAAGCATTCAACCGCATGGTTGCGGCCCTGGAGGAACAGAGAGCCGGGCTGAACGATACGCTTTCCCTACTTGATTCAATGCTGGCGAACGCGCCGATTGGGCTGGTGTTCTTTGACCGGCGCTGCCGCATCGTCCGCGTAAACGAGGTGTTCGCGGATATGACCGGCGTTGCGCTGAGCAGACAGCTCAGTCGCACCCTGCCGGAACTCCTGCCCGGCCCTATGGCTCAGCGGCTCGAGGATGCGGTGCGGCATGTGGTTGAGACGGAGACGCCGGTGCACGACCTGGAACTAGATGGGCAGGACGAGGTTCGAGGAGCGTGGACATGGCTCGTTACGGCCTATCCGGTGAGACCGGCGCAGGATCAGTTGCGCTGGGTGGGCGTCATCGTAATGGACGTGAGCGAACGCAAGCGCAGCGAAGACGCTCTGCGAAGGACTGAGAAGCTGGCCGCCACGGGAAGGCTGGCCGCTTCCATTGCGCACGAAATCAACAATCCGCTGGAAGCGATAACGAACCTGCTTTATCTGCTGCGCAGGTTCTGCAGTCTGGACGATGCTGCGTTGAATTATGTGACCATTGCCGAGCGTGAAGTCCACAGAATGTCCGAGATTACGCAACAGACCTTGCGCTTCTACCGGCAATCGACCCTGCCTGGTCGTTGCACCATGTCCGAGCTGCTGGATTCAGTGTTGGACATGTACAACGTGCGGCTGAGCACGCTGGGCATCGCGCTGGAGCGCAATTACGAGCCGAACCTCGATCTCTACTGCTTTGCGGGCGAGCTGCGTCAGGTGATCGCGAACCTGGTGAGCAACGCCATGGATGCCACCGCTGGCGGGGGCAGGTTGATTGTCCGAGCGCGGCAGTCACGCGATTGGGTTCATCCCCAACGCGAGGGAGTGCGGATCACAATCGCCGATAGTGGGAGCGGCATGAGTGAAGAGGTGCGAGACCGGCTTTTCGAGGCGTTCTTTACCACCAAGGGAGCAACTGGTACCGGCCTGGGTCTGTGGGTAAGTCACGAGATCATCCTGAAGCATCATGGGGTAGTGCACGTGCGAAGTCGAGAGGGTGCGGGAACCGTGTTCCAGATCTTCTTCCCGGATAACGAGGACCTGATGCTGGGCATCGTTGAGGCCGAAGCGGAGGCAGCGGCCGGAGCATAAGATTCATCGAATCTGCAATTCCGGGCACCGCCCGGCTTTGGCCGCTGTTACTAACGAGCGGAACTTTTCACGCAGAGCAGGGTTAGTAACGATGACGGCGTGGCTGCCATGCCGTCAGAATAAGCACTTGGGCACCAAAAGCAGTGCGGCGTTTCAGGCATGCAGGAGAGAGACCAAGATGAATAAGCCACTTATTATGAAAGTTTTTCCCCGCGCGACCGCGTGGGTTGGTGTGATTGCTTTGGGCAGCGTGTTGGCACTGGCGCAGGACGCCGCTCCTTCGAATGCATCGCGAAGCGACGGGCAGATCGAGATGGATGTCGTACACGCGCTTGACGCTTCGCAGGCACTGAAAAACGACCTGATTACCGCGGCGACGATCCAGAGCGAAGTGACGCTCTCGGGCACGGTGGCGAGCGATTCATCGAAACAACTGGCCGAATCCATCGTGAAAGGCGTTCCGGGAGTCACGCAGGTCCATAACAATCTGAAGGTCGGCAATCCGGCTGACGATGCCAATGCCCAGGGTGCTCCTGCCAACGACCCCGCCAACGATGACATGGCCGATGCGCAAACGGTGCCTCCTCAGACTTCGCCAAATCCTCAATATGGGCAGAATCCGACCTACGGGGACAGTTCTCAGAATCAACCGCCCAGCATGAACCAGCCTCCTCAGCCGGACTGGGGCAATCAGAACGCTCAGGGTCAGCAGCCGCCGATGAATGGGCAGAATTATCCGCAGCGGCCAGCTTATGGGCAACAGGGTCCGCCACCTCCGGGGTACGGACAGGCTCCGCCTCCTGGGTATGGGCAGCAGGCACCGCCCTCAGGCTACGGACAGGCTCCCCCTCCGGGATACGGGCAGCGTCCCGGGTACTCGCAGGCGCCGCCTCCGCCCAGATATGAAATTCCACGCGGCCCCATCACGATACCGCAGGGCACGATGCTGCAGCTGCGGACGAGCGAGGCAGTGAACAGCAAACATGCGCGCGGCGGAGAGCCAATCGAGTTTACGGTTATCCAGGATGTGACCGTCGGTGGAGTATTGGCAATTCCGCGTGGAGCTACGGTCCACGGCGTGATTGCAGATGTGAAGAGGCCGGACACGGGTGCACTGACCGGAAGCAACGAACTGGCGCTTGAACTGACGTCGCTGGACCTGATGGGGCAGAGCTATCCGTTGCAGTCGGAACTCTTCCGCGTGAAAGGCCCGGGCAAAGGTGGACGTTCAGCCGGCAACGTCGTGGGCGGAGCGTTGATTGGAGCCCTCATCGGTGGTGCCGTGGGCGGTGGCACTGGTGCGGCTGTGGGAGCAGTTGCGGGCGGCGGCACGGGCGCTGCAGTTTCCGGCGCTACATCTGGCCCTGGTGTATGGATTCCCGCTGAGGCGCTGGTGACTTTCCATCTGGCGGCTCCAGTCACGGTTTCGCCGGTGAGCCAGGAAGAAGCTATGCGGTTGGCGCAAGGTCTTTATCCGGGTGGACCGCAGCTTTACCAGCGTCGGCCATATCCGTACAGGCCGTATCCGCGCTACTACGCACCGGTGTATTACAGACCGTATTACATGGTTGGCGGATACTACTATTGGCGGTAAGACGCCTTTGAGCGGCGGCAGAAGCCGGCTGATTTTTGTCTTACGGCCGGGAGTCGCGCGTAAGACAAGAGGAAGAAACGTAAGACGACGGGCACCCGAGCAGCGGGTGCCCATTACGTTTCTGGGGACGGCATGCGAGCTAACAACCTGAGCTGTCTTGCGAGTGCCCTTTGACGACAACGGCAGGCCGGGCTCGTCTATAATGACTGTGAATCGCAACGAGCGAAATTGCGCTTTTTAGAGAGAGCAACCGGCGCGTCAGACCTGCCGCCTGGCGTTTGTTTTTCCGGCTCTCCTGTATGCGCGTAGAGAGTTGAAGGCTTAAACCCACCCATGATTCGTTTCCTGCAGTCGAAAGACAATCATCTCGTAAAAGCTTTGTTTGTCGTCATTATTGCCGCGGCCTCGGTGTCGATGGTCGTGTATCTCATCCCCGGCCTGACAGCTGGCGGGGGTATCTCCGCAAACACGTATGCCGTCATCTACCCGCACTGGTATAGCCGGTTCTTTGCCAGTGGCGAAACGATCAGCCAGGAAAAGGTATCCCAGCAGGCGCGCCAGCAGCTTCAGCAGCGGAATCCGCAGTACGCGTCGAATCCGATGATCGTGAACCTGTTTGAGCAGCAGGTTGGGCAGCAGCTCGTTCAGCAGCAGATTCTGCTGGCCGAGGCCGACAAGCTGGGCATCACCGCAAACAGCGATGACGTGAACAACTTTCTGCATCAGGGGCAGGCTGGACAGGTGTTGTTCCCCAACGGCAAGTTCATCGGGCAAGATCAGTACACCTCTCTGATTGCGACGCGGTTCGATATGTCGGTGCCGGATTTCGAAGAGAGCGTTCGCCACGACATCATCATTCAGCGGCTTCGGGCATATGTGACGGCCGGGGTGACGGTAGGCGAGAAAGAAGCGCGCGAGCAGTACATCAAGGAAGGCACGAAGATCAAGTTTCAATACGCGGTGATCTCTTCGGACGATATTCGCAAATCGATTAATCCCACAGATGCAGAACTGGAGGCATTCTTCAAAAAGAATGCGTCGAGGTATGCGAACGCGGTTCCGGAACAACGGACCATCGAGTACTTCGCGTTTACGCCGAACGATGTCCCGGGCGGCGTGCAGCAGCCGACGCAACAGGAAATCCAGGCATATTACAACGCGCACAAGAGCGAGTATTCGGTTCCGGAGCAGGCGAAGGCGCGGCACATTTTGATTCAGTTGGCTCCGAACGCCGATGCCAAAGCTGATGCCGCCGCGAAAGCGAAGGCTGAAGATGTACTGAAGCAGCTTCAAAAAGGCGGAAATTGGGCCGAACTGGCGAAGAAGGACTCGGATGACCCGGGCAGCAAGGACAATGGCGGTGAGCTTGGGTTTGCGCGCCGCGGGATGATGGTTCCGCAATTTGATAACGCGATTTTCAGCCAGAAAATCGGCGACATAAAGATCATCAAGACGCAGTATGGATATCACGTTGTGCAGGTTGAGGAACGGACGGCGGCGCACGCGCAGGATCTGAACGAAGTACTTCCGACCATCCAGGCGACGCTGATGCGGCAGAAGTCGACAGCGGCGCAGGATTCCTTTGCCAAGGCGCTCACCTCCGAGGCGATCAAAAATGGGCTGGAGAAGACAGCGGCTGCACATCATCTGCAGGTGGTAACGACGCCCCCGGTCAATCAGCAGGGTGTGATCCCGGCGTTGCCGGACGGTGCCCAACTTATTTCGCGTGCCTTCGCGGCGAAGCCTGCCGATCCGCCGCAGTCGGCTCCGACCGGTGAAGGGTATGCCGTCTTTAAGGTCAAGGACGTGATACCGGCGCATGCGCCCACGTTTGCTGACTGGAAGAGCCACGTTCTGGATGACTATAAGAACGAACAGGTTCCCGCGCTGCTGAGCCAGAAGACTGCAGAACTGGCTGCAAAGGCCAAGGCGGAAAACGATCTGTCGAAGGCCGCAAAGGAAGTTGGGGCTACGGTAAAGACCAGCGACCTTGTGGATCAACGCGGACAGGTTCCGGACTTTGGTGCAGTGGGCCAGGTGGCTCCTCAACTGTTCGACATGACGCCGGGTTCCGTTAGCGGACCGATCAATGCGGGCCGGACCGGTGTGGTCGCGAAGCTGGTCGACAAACAGCAGCCGAGCGACGCCGACCTGGCGAAGAATCTGGATCAAACAAAGGACCAGATTCTGGATGAAAAGCGGCAGGAAGCGTTTCAGGTATTTGCCAGCAACGTCATCAGTGAATACAAGAAGAAGAATCTGGTGCGCGTTAACGCGAAGTCGCAGAGCCCGGTTCCAGGCGAATAGCAGGTCACCGAGGGGGAGAAGGCCCGCTTCCGCAGTTTGGAGCGGGCCTTGCTGTTTGTGGTCATCAGTTACCTTCAGGCAATTCCATCGTTGCCTCCTAAATCCGAGCGATGGAACACTTGCTTGAGACTCGCGCTGCAACGGTGAACCCGAATCACCACGAGACTGCGATCAATAGCGCGCTCGCATCAGAGACAATAAGTGCATGGATTTTCAGCGTTCATCCGGCGTTCTTCTACATATCAGTTCTTTGCCGTCGTACGGAGGGATTGGTGATTTCGGTCCTGCGGCACTTGAATTTGTGGAGTTTCTGGCGGCAGCGAAGCAGCATGTCTGGCAGGTGTTGCCGTTGTGTCCCACAGGTTACGGGAACTCTCCCTATGCCGGGTCGTCGGCATTCGCAGGGAACCCCTACCTGATCAGCCTCGAGTATCTGGCGGATTGGGGCTGGATCGATGGCGAGCGGATCGGCGGGCTTGCTGGACGAGTCGGCAATGTGGATTTCGATGAGGTTGAGCAGAAAAAATTGCCTCTGCTGTATGAGGCGGCAGGGAATTTTCTCGATCGCGGTCCGCACGATGTGCAACTCGCTGGGCAATGGGTGCGCTTCCAGGAGTTTTGTGCGCGGGAATCGAACTGGCTGACGGATTATGCGCTATATGCGGAACTGCGGCGGAAATTCAAAACGGGCGCGTGGACGGCGTGGCCCGAGGCGATCCGGCGGCGCGAACCAAAAGCGCTGGCCCAGGTGGCGGCACAGGCGGGACGGACATTGGCGCAGGAACAGGTGCTGCAATTTGCCTTTGCGACACAGTGGACCAATTTGCGCGCCGCTGCAGCCCAGCATGGAATCCGCATACTTGGCGACGTAGCGATTTTCGTCAGCATGGATTCGGCGGATGTATGGGCGCACCCGGACATTTTCGAACTCGACGACGAGCTAAAACCGATTCACATTGCCGGAGTGCCACCGGATTATTTCTCGCCAACCGGGCAGCGGTGGGGAAATCCACTGTACCGGTGGGATGTGCTGGAGGAACGCGGCTTCGACTGGTGGGTCGATCGTATCCGGAGGTCGCGCGAGCTTTACGACATTATCCGGCTCGACCATTTCCGCGGGTTCGAGGCGTACTGGTCCATTCCGGCAGATGAGGCGACGGCCATCAATGGCGAGTGGGTGAAGGCGCCGGGCCTGCAGTTGTTTCGCACGCTGGAGGCGGTGCTTGGCCCCCTGCCCCTTGTTGCGGAAGACCTTGGCCTGATTACCCCTGAAGTGGATGCCCTGCGCATTGCGCTGACGATGCCCGGAATGCGGGTGCTCCAGTTTGGGTTCAGCGACAAGGGTGCGCATATGCATTTGCCGCATCAGTTCCAGCCGGGCACGGTCGCGTACACAGGCACGCACGATAACGACACGACAAATGGTTGGTGGAAGTCGGCGGGAAGGGCGGTGCATGCTGCCGTGGAAGCGCTGGTGGGGCCGGTGGATGGCAGGCCGACGTGGCCATTGATTCGCGCGGCTGCGGGGAGTGTTGCCGAGATTGCGATCTACCCGGTTCAGGATCTATTGGAGCTTGGATCTGAGGCGCGGATGAATACACCAGCAGTTCCGCATGGGAACTGGAGTTGGCGCGTGCCGGAGGGGAACTGGACGAAGCATCTTGCAGTGCACCTCGCAACACTGATGGAAGTGACGGATCGAGATAATGATCCGTTGAAAAAGGCAGCTACTGGTTCCTCGCTTTAGCTGCTAATCCTGTCCGTTACGGGCGTAGTATTGCGGGCTGCGTCCTCCTTGGTATCCTTGCGGCACATGGAAATTGCGGCGATTCAGACCCGTGGACTGACGCGTACCTTCGGAGCATTAACCGCGGTCCAGGATGTGACGTTCACGGTGGCAAGTGGGCAGTTCTTTGGTTTCCTGGGGCCCAATGGGGCTGGCAAGTCGACCACCATCAAGATGCTGACGGGGCTGCTCGAACCTACTGCTGGCTCCATTGAGATTCTCGGGAAGCCCTTCACCGCGAGCGCGCTTGATTTGAAACGACAGATCGGCGTGGTTCCCGAGGGAATGGCGCTGATGGGGCGGCTGACAGCGCCGGAGTACCTGCGTTTTGTGGGCCGCATGTACGGGCTCGAACGCGAGACCGTAAACCGGCGCACGGAAGAACTGCTCGAGTTCATGCAATTGGCAGATGAGCGGCGGAAGCTGATCACGGATTTCTCGCACGGAATGCAGAAGAAGCTGGCCCTGGCCGCGGCCGTTATTCATGGTCCCCGGGTCCTCTTCCTGGATGAGCCGTTTGAGGGTGTTGATGCAATCGCGGCAGGCATGCTGAAAACAATGCTGCAGGGAATGATCAATCGCGGCGCAACAATCTTTCTGACTTCTCACGTCCTGGAAATTGTGGAACGGCTGTGTACCCACGTGGCCATCATTCACCAGGGACGGCTGGTCGCAAACGGTTCGATTGAGGATCTTCGCGCAGGTGTGGCGAGCACGCTGCCGGGAGCGGAAAACGAACAGCGACTCACCCTCGAAGAGATTTTCTTGTCGATCGTCGGGGCCGGCGGACAAGAAGTAACTCAGGAGCTTTCGTGGCTGACCTAGGGGTAAACGGGAAAGACATTTCGTCCAGCCCGGTCCGCAGTCTCGCGCGACGGCAATACTCTGCACTGGTGTTGATGCGGTTTCGCATGCTGGCCAATAGCGTTCGTTCGGTGCAGGGCGCGTTTGAGTTTGGCGCGCGGGGTGTTGCCTTTCTTATCTACTCGATGATGGGGATTGGCTTGGGATTCGGGCTTGGAGCCGGGGCTTACTCGCTTGTATCCAGCGAGCATTTCCAATATTTGCCCGCTCTCTTCTGGACAGTGTTTCTAGTTTGGCAGGTTCTTCCGATTGCGCTCGCATCGTTTCAGGAGCAGTTCGATTTGAGCACCCTGCTGCGCTTTCCAGTGAGCTTCGGGTCGTTTTACCTGCTCAGCATCGTGTTCGGGCTGGTGGATGTGCCGGCAATCCTGGGAGGAATCTGCTGCATTGGAATCTGGGTCGGTGTAACGCTTGCCAGGCCCGCCTTGTTTGGCTGGATGGCACTGATCCTGGCGATCTACGCAGTGTTCAACATTCTGCTCGGCCGCGCGGTGCTGGCGTGGGTGGATAAGTGGCTGGCCAAGCGTAAGACGCGGGAGATTGTGAGCGCGTTATTTCTTCTGCTGATGTTGAGCGCGCAATTGCTTAATCCGGCCCTGCATGAGCATAGGCACCACCGCAGGGGAGGAGATCGCGCAGCCCAGTCGAGTGAGCAAGACGTGATCGACGAGCTTCCCAAGTGGACGAAGTCAGTAATGGCTGTGGAGCCCTGGCTGCCGCCCGGACTTGCGGCCGACACCGTGATAAGGGCAGCCGACGGCGAAATGCAGTTGGTTCTACTATCGGTCGCCGGATTGTGTTTCTACATTCTGGCGTCCGGTGCGGTACTGGGAATCCGACTGCGCGGTGAGTACCGGGGCGAACGCCTGAGCGAAACTCCCGCAGCACGAAGAAGGACAGCCGACGACAGCAAATGGCTAATTGACGGATCGGGACCGATTGCGGCGGTATTGGAAAAAGAACTCCGGATAATTCCGCGATCGATGCCGCTGCTCTTTGCAATGGGAGCGCCGTTGTTGACGGTGCTTGTGATTAGCACAGTTTTGAGGAATACCAACGACAGCGGTCACCCATTTTCATGGGCATTCCCATTGTGTGTTTGTTATGCCCTGCTGGGATTTACGCAGATGATCTTCAACAACCTGGGGTCGGAAGGTACCGGGATTCAGACTATCTTCCTCTCGCCCACTCCCATTCGAACCGTTCTGCTGGCGAAGAATCTGCTGCACGGAGCGTTGTTCTGCATCGTTGCATTTCTTGCCGCCGTTTTTGCGGCGTTCCGGCTGGGGCTCCCAGATGTGACGCTGGCAGCGACAACCGCAGCGTGGGTAGTGTTTGCCGTGCCTGCCAATCTTGCAGCGGGCAATCTGCTGTCGATCACAATGCCTTACCGGCTGAACCTCGGGAGACTCTCAAGGCAGCGGGGATCGCAGGCTAGCGCACTGGTGAGCATGCTGATCCAGTTGTCGGTAATCGGTTGCGGGGTGGTAGTGCTCGAGCTCTCTACGTATTTCGGGAAGGGATGGCTGGCTGTACCTTGCTTGCTTGTCCTGGCAGCCATTGCGGGAGTGGCGTGGTTCCGGGTGCTGGCGCATGCGGATTCGCTGGCTAACCGCAATCGAGAGAGCCTCATCGCGACACTGGCGAAAACAGAGTGAGCCAGCTATCAGCCTCTGGTTTCTACGCTCCAGCTCAAGACTGCGCCTCTCCCTTGGTTCTACAAAAGGGCGCTGCAAGGACGAGCGAAATCACTTTCTGAACCGATTCGAAAGTTTTGGCGTAATTTGGTTCAGCTGGATTAATATTCGGCTGGTTCCAACGTCATCCTTATGAACGGTCAGAGAGGGCAACCCGTGGCGATCGCCATTCCAACCATGCCGGCGGTGGAAACGCGTCAGCGTCTTTCAGACCTGTTCGCAACGCATCATCGACGCGTTCTGATGGCTGCGTATCGGATTACAGGCAGCATGGCAGACGCGGAAGATGTGGCGCAGAGCGTGTTTCTTCGCCTTACGGCAGGCGATGAGCTTGCGGTAAACAACGCGGGTAGTTACCTCTACCGGGCAGCGATCAACGGGGCTCTCGATCTGCTGCGGCGAACTGGTAACGCAGCCAGCGAACCGCTGGATTCGGCCTCGGCCATTGCCTCGCAAGGACGCGGGTCAAGGCCGGAGATCGAGGCGGCCAACAGACAGATGCTTGCTTCGCTGCGAAGCGCGTTGGGAGAACTGAGTCCGCGCACGGCGGAGATGTTCACGCTTCGCTACGTCGAAGAACTGGATAACCGTGAGATCGCCGCATTGATGCATACGTCGCAGGCCGTGGTGGCCGTAACGCTTCACCAGGCGCGATCGAAGCTGAAGAAGCGGCTGAGAGAGATGGAACGGGGGAACCGATGAAGAACCATGACGAAGTTTTGCTGGATGAGGCAACACGAGCAATGCGTTCGGCTGCGCCCGATGCCAGCGAGCTTTCTACCTCGGCGGCAAAGGTAGCAGGAAGGCTGGGAATCGCGTTGGCCGAGAATAGCGATGAGATTGAGAGCTGCGAGGATATGCGGCCGCTGCTCGATGCGTATCGGACGGGCACATTGCCCCTGACTCGTGCATTGCTGGTAGAGGCGCATGTTCGTGAGTGTGCCGTATGCTTCAGGCGACTGCGCAGCGGTTCGGGAGCGGTGAACTGGTCGGCTCCCAAGGTAATGCCTGTGCGAGCCAAGATCCGTCCGTTGGCCGTGGCGTGGGCTATGGCGGCATCTTTGGCAGTTGCGGCTGCGGGTTTGTTTGTGTACCAGGCGTACTGGCAAATTCCGCAGGGAGTACGCGCGGAGGTGCAATCAATTGATGGGTCGGCATCGCTAATTACGGATTCTGGCGATCGTCTGCTTGCGCCGGGAGCGCAATTGCATGAAGGCGACGTGTTGCGGACAGGCGGCGGATCGCATGCCGTGGTACGGCTGTCTGACGGGTCGACGGTGGAGATGAACGAGCGCAGTGCGCTTGGCTTCGGAGCGCGCGGACATAACGAGACGTTGGATCTCGATCGTGGCGCGCTTATTGTGAAGGCTGCGCATCGGAAGTCAGGACATCTTTATGTACAAACAGAAGATTGCCGAGTCGCAGTGACGGGAACGGTGTTCTCGGTGAACTCTGGCATTAAGGGATCGCGCGTTGCGGTTCTGCAAGGCGCGGTTGAGGTTCGCCATGCGGGCGTTCGCTCGATGGTGAATGCAGGCAACATGTTCACCACAACCGAGAACCTTGCTCCGGAACCCCTGAGCGAGCAGGTTTCGTGGAGCCCGAATCGCAGCGAATACCTGGAGTTGCTGGCGCAGTTTTCGGTACTGCAACACAAAATTGAGCAGATTCCATTGCCGCAGCCGCGCTACGGGAGCGATCTGCTGAACAGAATGCCCGCGGAGACGCAACTTTACGTGAGTATTCCGAACCTCGGCGATTTTGTGACACAGGCGAAGACGATCTTTGAGGATCAGCTGCAACAGAGCCCGGTATTGCAGCGCTGGTGGACCACTGGCAAGCAGGACAAGACGGCGGAGTTGGATGCACTGGTGAACAAAGTCCACGATCTGAGCCAGTACATCGGTGACGAAATGGTGATCGTTGCGCTGAAGCAGGAGACAGGGCCCGGGTTCGCGATTGTGGCCGATGTGCAGCGGGGCGGCCTCGCCGATCTGCTGAAACAGGAGTTTGCGAAGGAAGAACACGAGGGCTTGACCGTTCTGGATGAGAATGGGCTTAATTCAGCTTCGACGAATGGGCACGGTGGATACGCACTGGTCCGGCAAAAGGAAGTTGTGTTCTCCAACAGCATTGAGACGCTGAGGAAGATTGATGCGCAGCTCAATTCGGGAGCAAGCGGATTTGCGAGCGGCGACTTCGGACAACAGATTACAGCGGCGTACAATCGCGGCGCTGGGATCATTCTGGCTGCTAACCTGCAGAACATGGTCATGGAGGCCGCTGGTCATGGCGGCAAGCACGCCAGCACCTTCATGCAAGAGTCGGGGATCGGTGGAGTGCGGTACCTGATCGCCGAGCATCGCCAAACAAACAGCGGGACAGAGAATCACCTGAACCTGCAGTTTGCCGGTAATCGGCAGCGTGTAGCTTCGTGGCTGGGTGCTCCGGCGCCAGTGGGCTCGCTTGATTTCGTTTCGCCGAATGCAGCGCTGGCGTTTGCAGGAGTCACGAAGGATCCGGCATCGATTGTCGATGACATGATGGCGATGATGTCGGCCGATGGCCACAAGAACGATGAATTCAACAAAGCTCAGGCGGAGCTGGGGATAGATATTCGCAATGACCTCGCTGGTAATCTTGGCGGCGAGTTTGCATTCGCGCTGGATGGCCCAGTGCTGCCGACTCCATCTTGGAAGGTTGTGGTCGAGGTTAAGGATTCGGGACGGTTTGAGACGACGCTGGAGCAACTGGTGCAGGCTGCCGCCAGCCACTTCCAGGGCAGAGACAAGCATGGAATTGCGATCAGCAAGAATCAGGCTGGCGCGCAAACCTTCTATGAAGTTCATGACCCAGGCACTGGCGCGCTCGTGGCTGAGTACACCTATGCGAGCGGGTATATGATCATTGCGCCGACGCGGGCACTGCTGATGGAGGCGCTGCAGACGCACACGAGCGGGAATACGCTGGCGCACTCGTCGAGCTTTAAAGCGCTGCTGCCGGTAGATCAGAACGAGAATTACTCAGCGGTTGCTTATCAGAATCTGGGGCCGGTGTTGACACCGCTACTCTCGCAACTGAATGGCGGGTCGGCGGATGCCATCAGGAAGCTGGCTGCTGATTCTCACCCCACGGCGATCTGCGCGTGGGGCAAGGACTCGAGGATTGAAGCGGCGAGCAACAGCAACCTGTTCGGGTTTGATTTTCTAACCTTGGGCCAGCTTCTGAAAGCGCAGAAGCAGGGCCAGTCGAACAGCACGGAACTAATGCAGTAAGCTGCGCGTAAGGATACGCATGGGCGTGATCACACTGGATCGGCTGGAGGTGCGGCTTGGCGGCCGCACCGTCCTGAATGGGCTGACGGGAGAACTGCGCGGTCACGCTGTAGGATTGCTCGGCCCAAACGGAGCCGGAAAATCGACGCTGATCAACACGCTGCTTGGATTCCATGAACCCGCGGGCGGTAGTGCAAAGGTGCTGGGACTGGATGCGCGAACGGATCGGATGCGCATCCGGCAGAGCGTAGGGTACATGCCCGAGAACGATTCGTTCATTGGCAATATGAGCGGAGTGCGGTTTGTGCGGTACATGGCGGAGCTTTCCGGGCTTCCGCCTGCCGCAGCTCTCGAGCGTGCGCATGAGGCGCTGTTCTACGTCGGGCTGGGCGAGGTGCGGTACCGCAAGATAAGTACCTACTCTCTTGGCATGAAGCAGTTGATCAAGCTTGCGCAGGCGCTGGCTCACGGGCCGAAGTTGCTGATCCTCGATGAGCCGACGAACGGGCTGGATCCAACTGCGCGTCAGCGGATGGTTCAACTCATCAAAGAAATTCGTAAAGAGGGCAGCATGCACATGCTGATCTCGTCGCATCTGCTGCGCGATATCGACGAGACATGCGATGAGGTGCTGATCCTGAACAAGGGACGGATTGCGGCGATCTCAAATATCGAGGAGGAACGCCGCTCGCATCGCAACTTCATTGAGATGGAGATGACGGGAAACACCGAAGCTTTCGCCACGAAAATGCAGGCAATGGGCTGCGATTGTGCGCGATTCGCCGGAGGACGAGTGAAGGTTGTGATGCCGGATGCGCTGAGCCAGCGCGATCTTTACGTGACGGCGGCAGAAACTGGTGCGGAGATCCGCCGGATCCAGACGCGGCGCGATTCGCTTGAAGATATTTTCCTGAGGGCGATGGATTACGAAGGAGCCCAGGTACGGCCAATTGCCGAACAGGCTTTCGTTACCGGGGTGAAGGGGTAGCGCATGTCAGTCTTCCAGCATGATTACCGGCCCTACGAGGGCCCTACCACCGCTCTCTGGACGCGTCCCCTGGTGCTGGCTCGGTATGGCTTGGCAGAAGCTTGGGGATCGAAGATAACTGTAGGGCTGGCTGTGCTGGCTCTCTTACCGTGCATCGTTGATCTGGTGTTGATGTATCTAGCGAACAATCCAGCGGCGAAGATGCTGGTTGTAGGTGGCAGCAAGGTGCTGGAGATTAACGAGAGATTCTTCTTCGGGGTGCTGGAGACGCAGTGCTGGTTTGCGCTGGTGCTGGCAGCGTGGATTGCGCCTCGGCTGGTTTCCTTTGATCTGGGCGATAACGCGCTGCCGATTCTGCTGAGCCATCCGGTGTCGAGGTTCGGCTATGTGCTCGGAAAGTTCATAGCGCTGACGCTATCTCTGTCCTACGTTACGTGGATTCCGCTGCTGATCCTGTTTGTGTACCAGAGCTATGCCTCGCCGGTGCCGTGGGCGATGGGGCATTTGGGAATCGCATTTGGCCTTTTTGCAGGTGCGGCGGTATGGATTGTGGTGCTCTCGCTGATCGGCCTGGCAGTTTCGTCGTGGGTGAAGTGGCGGGTGATTGCGACTGGGGCGATGTTCGCTGTGATCTTCGTGCCTGCGGGAATCGGTGGGATTGCAAGCGCAATTCTGCGGACCAAGTGGGGGCTTCTGCTGAACGTGCCGGTCGTGATGTCTGAGCTTTGGCAAAGACTGATTGGCGCGCCTGACGTTTTCCGCGGCAAAGTAGATCTGCCGAATGCGGCGATCGTCGGCGTGCTGATTGCGGCGAGCCTCATGTGCATCGCGGTGCTGAATGCGCGTATCCGCGCGCGAGAGGTGGTGCGCGGATGAACGCGATGACGGACACAATCCGGTTCGAGAATGTCTCGAAGTTCTATGGCGAGGTGCTTGGGGTCAATCGCATCACATTGACGATGTCACCGGGGATCACGACGCTTGTCGGTCCAAATGGCTCGGGCAAAACGACGCTGATGAACCTGATGACGGGGCTGGTGCAGCCCTCTCGTGGAACCGTCTCAGTGCTTGGCCTGAAGCCCTCAAATGCGACTGAGTTCTTCTGTAACGTCGGATACTGTGCGCAGTTCGATTCGTTCCCGCGCGGTTTGACGGGATTTCAGTTCGTACTCGACAGCCTGATGCTGTTCGGGATGAGCGAAGAAGATGCGCACGGACTTACAGCCGAAGCTCTGGAGCGCGTGCAACTGGATGCCGCGGCGGCACACCGCAACATTGCCGGATACAGCAAGGGAATGCGGCAGAAGATCAGGCTGGCGCAGGCCATCGCGCATCACCCGCGAGTCCTGGTGCTCGATGAGCCGCTGAACGGGCTCGATCCTATGGCGCGCGCCGAGTCACTATCGTTGTTTCAGGAATTAGGCCGCCAGGGAATGCACGTGGTGATCTCAAGCCACATTCTCGATGAGGTGGATCGCGTTTCGGACCGCGTTGTTCTGATCACGGGCGGATACCTGATCGCGCAGGGCAACATTCACGAGGTTCGACAGGAAGTTCGCGACAAGCCAATGCAGCTGCTGATTCGCTGCGACAAGCCGGATCTGCTGGCGTCGAAGATGTTCGCGGTAAACCACTGTGTTGAGGCACGACTGCACGCCGACGGAGGCGGGATTTTCCTGCGCACCGGAGACGTTGACCAGTTCTACAGGATCTTGAATGAGATCGCCATTGAAGGCGCGGTGAAGATCGAGGCAGTGGCACCTTTCGATGACAACGCCAACGCGATCTACCAATACCTCATCGGTTCCGACGGGAGCACGGTATGACGGGTTTGATCAGGGCGGTCCAACAGCAGCCGTGGTCTCTGTGGTGGATCCAGTTCCGCCGCTTCGCACGCATCGAAATCAGGCGCAACCTGATCACCAAGCGCGCCTGGTGGATCTACTTTCTGGCGTTCGTGCCGGCGGTGATCATCTCCATACACCTGCTGGTCGATTCGCATCCGAACTCCTCGATGAACGAAGATACCAACATACTCGCCGGGATCGTGCAGCTTTACTATGTCCGCCTCGGCGTCTTCTTCGGATGCCTGGGGATCTTCTCGAGGCTGATACGCGGCGAGATGATCGAGCGCAGCCTGCATTATTACCTGCTTTCGCCCGTCCGGCGCGAAGTAATCCTGCTTGCGAAATTTTTCGCGGGGTCAGTGAGCGCGGTGGTTCTGTTCGGCCTGGCCATGATGCTTGACTTCGTGCTGATGTACATCGGGTATGGCGGCGCCGGGCAGGATTTCATGCTGCACGGGCTGGGGTTCGGGCAGTTTCAGGCCTATCTGCTGGTCGTCGTGCTTGCGTGCCTAGGCTACGGTTCAATCTTCCTGATGCTGAGCTTAATGCTTCGCAACCCGATGCCCGGAGCGCTGCTCCTCTGGGGATGGGAAGCGATCAATCCAGTCATGCCTTCGCTGCTGCAGAAATTCAGCGTGGCTTCGTACCTGCGCCACCTGATGCCGGTGAGTGTTCCGGCGGAAGGGATTTTTGCTCTGCTGACTGTGGAGACGGAGCCTGTTGCGGCGTGGGTGGCGGTGATAGGGCTACTGGCTCTGATTTCGGTGGTGCTCGTGTATTGCTGCTTCAGAATGCGGCGTCTGGAGATCCGCTACAGCACGGATTAATCCGGCGCATTCAGGATCGGAAACCGCGCGATGCCGTCCTGCGGACCATCCGTATAGCCCAAACGTTCTACCAGCTTCTACTTACAAGTGACCATGGTCACGCAAGGCGCTTGAATCGGCATTTTTAGGATTGACGCTAAAG